>JGI24698J34947_10000020_pt1 | contig 40728 bp, 31 predicted proteins | sample TergutMp193P3_FD_34947 | JGI IMG/M metagenome (IMG submission 34947) | reverse complement strand
ATATTTCAAGGAATTAGGCACATTAAGCAATGTAGGAAATGTTTCAAGAACTCCAGATGTGAACCCAATATATTCAAGGTTTCTATTGTTTTTCAGATCAACGCTAATTGTTGGTTGACGATAGAAATCAACATATAATATTTCTAAATCAGGCAATTGCTCAATAAAACTCCAATCTATATCATAATATAAAGAATCAATAAAAAGCCTTTTTAGGCGGGGCACTTCCGTCAGAAAGGAAAAATCCTCCACATATGCTAATTTATCAAAGACAATTGTATCAAGGAATTCCAATTGTCCCAATCCTTCTATCCCTACTATTAGAATTTTAAAAAAATATAACCCGGTAACATTTTGGTCTAAATATTCTATTCTACTATCGTAACCGTATCTAGACGGATCAAATTTTAGTGTTATTCCAACTTTTGCTCCTTCTACAGGTTCATCGTAAATTGGTTTTTCCTGTTGTATTTCTTTGTATTCAACTTTTTCCTCGTATATTTCGAAACTTTCCATTATAGAAACATCGCCAACTGTTTGCATTTGAATAGATTGTTCCTCTTTTTTTTCACACCCAATGATTAGTATTAAAATCAAAAAAACATTCCATAGTTTACTGTTACGAATCATAATCACTCCTCCTTATTGTCCCTATCTAGTTCGCCTTAATTCTTCCCTCTGTATTATCTCAATATTCCGCCTTTCTGTTTCCGTTATCATATTTTCATTGAAGTCATGATTAACATCATAAGAGCCAAAAGCCGATGAAAAATAATTTAACAGGGCAGTATCTCTGAAGTTATAGCCGTGAAGCGCGTAGAATAAATTCCGTAAAATACGCAGTTGCTCTCTGGTTAAATACCATAACTGATTTGGTCTGAGAATCGCGCTCCAGTAATCAAAAGAACGGGGAAGCGGTTTAAACATTGAAAAATCGAACATTGGACGGTCCAATAAAACTTCAATAGTATCATTGTAGTCAGGCTCAATATTTTCCAGCACAAAAACCAGATCATTGTTATTCCAATGGTGGTTTAAATCTTCATTATTAAGCGACTCTCTATTATGGGAGGGCACACCCGCTTTTATTCCGTAAATCCAGTATCTGCTGCTGTTCTTTATAATTACTTCAATTCTACCAATACAATTATACCAGCCCTTGCCGCTGCCGTACAAATACGAGGCTAACCAGCTCCCTCCATCCGATCCATATCTTGCTTTATACATTACCCTTGTTCTTGTGTTTTGTTGTGACGGGAAAAAAACATCTTTTGTATAAGCGTAATCAACGTCTTGTGTATAAGTGTAAAAAGCGCCATATAATCTTTGATCTGATAAATCAACATCAATAGGTGTGTTTCTTGTCTCCACAAGACTGCCGTTTACCCACGATTGAAAATCAAATAAAGTTTGCTCCATGTTGTAAGTAATATGTCCTCGTATACCGGCGGCATAGGGGAATCCTACCAGAAGGTTTACTGCCTCGCCGTGGTTATAAAAATTAAAATCAACAGTAATTGTATAATAATCATCGAAGAGTTCAAAAATAATAACCTCATCAACAAGCTCAACATCGGTCTCATTGTCGTTTGCCGGAACAATAGTTCCGCCGCTTAACCGATAGTAATAATAATCATTGCCAAATAACGCCGCCGCCAGAAAAAAATAAATGGCGAACGTTATTCTTTTCATGGTTTATCTCCCTGAAACTTAATATTTATAGGACGTTGCTCTGTAATTATTATGATAAACCGCAGAGTTAAACTTTGTCAAATATCTTTCTCTCTTCATGGTAAATTGTTTCACTTGATTAACTGAATACCCAATCCTATAATAAAATATGGAATACATAAATTGGCTTGGAAAAAAGATACCTGTTGCCGGCAAGGTTGATCTCTTTATCGCAGGCGGCGGATGCGCGGGAACGGGAGCGGCTATCGCCGCCGGACGGGCGGGGATAAAAACTTTTGTCGCCGAACGTATGTTCACTTTGGGCGGAACCATGACTTGCGGGCTGATGAGCAAGATCGCCATCTCCGCAAGCAACCACGGAATTGCGGAAGAGTTTATCAAGCGTTTGGACGCGTATCAGAAATCGGATTTCCTTTCGTCGCGTCACGAGGTTCCCATCGATCCTGAACTTGCCAAATGGACACTCGACAGAATGGTCATAGATGAAGCGGGAGCGGATGTCCGCTTTGGAACGGCGATCTGTGATGTGATTGCAGATAACCGTAACATTGAATATGTTATCATCGACAGCATAAACGGATTTGAGGCGGTCAAGGCGGATTACTTTGTTGATTGCACAGGCGACGGTCAACTGTCTTTTAAGGCGGGAGCTTCTTACACGGTCGGCAACGATGCGGGATACAGTTCTTCTCCCTCACTCCTGTTCCGTGTCGCCAATGTTGATATCGAAAAACTGGTATGTGAAATGGAAGCCCATCCCGACACTTACGCGTTTGAACGCAACACTTATTCCAACCATAAAATGAGTCCACGCCAACTCGGGGACAATATTAAAAACGGCAGATACGCCCATTTCGCTGATTTCGTTCCGCTTATCAGGCAGAAAGCAAAAGAAAATCCCGGCTTTTTAACGGAGTGGGAACTGGAAATGATACTACAGCGCGGAATTATTTTTATGAACCAGCCGCAGGGAACCCATGTGCTTGTGAACTCAACAAGGATTCCGTATTTCAAAGGCAACGACGGCAGGGAACTTACAGACGCTGTTGTTTCGGGCAGGAAGCAGATAGAAGCGACATTCCGTTTTATGAAGGCGTTTATTCCCGGATTTGAAAAAGCCTTTATCATGGACACGGCAAGCATGCTTGGCATACGCGAGTCAAGGCGCGTAACGGGCGATTATATTTTTACCGATGACGATGTGAACAGCTTCCGTAAATTTGACGACGTTGTTGTCAGCAACTTTGGCGGTATTGAGATTCACGGAACGGACGGGAAGGGTACAAACATTATAGAACTGGACGGCGGCTTTTACCACGTTCCCTACAGGAGCATCATCGCCAAAGATTTTGACAACCTGTTTATAGCCGGACGCTGTTTCAGCGCGAATCACGCGGCTCTCTCGGCGGCGCGTAACATCGCCTACTGTATGGCGTTGGGGCAAGCCGCCGGAAGCGCGGCTTCACAGTTGACACATTCAGGCAAAAAGAACGTACGCGACATTGATATAAAGCCTCTGCAAAAAGAACTGGCTTCTGTTATTTAGAAAGCGGAAGCTCAACTCCCTGTTTTACAAGATTGTCTTGCAGCTTACGGATATTCACTTTTTCAGGCACGCAGTTGTCATGGATGGAAAGGGCGGCGGCAGTCCCCGCTGCTTGACCTGTCAGCATACAGGCGTAAACAGCGCGGATGCTTGACTGCGCGACATGGGTGGAAGAGATACAACGACCTGAGATCAGCAGGTTGTCTATTTTAACAGGGACGAGGGAGCGGTATGGAATGTTATACGATCTCGTACTGCCGCTTTCAAGCAAAACCAGAATATGTCCGTTGTAACCCTCTCCCTCAAGAGAGCCGTTACCTGTCATGTTGCCGTCAGGGGCAAGCATGTCGTACACACGCGGGAAAACGCAGATTGTATCGTCAAACTGTTTGTTGCTTTCGATGTCCTCCGTTGTCAGTGTGTACTTTCCCTCAATCCGCCTGCTGTCCCTGAATCCCAGCTCCGGCGCGATAGAAACAAGTTCAACCCCCTCAAATCCTCCCAGGTTCACGCGCATCCAGTGTAAAATCTGTTTGATGTATTTGCGGCACTCTATTTCGCCCCTTGTAAGATCGGCGGAACTTGTAGGGTCGATCATGTAGTAACACGGATAGTTCAAACTGCCGACGATGCCTCCATTGGTAAGACGCCCCATGATCAGCTCACGACGTTTGCAGTCAAGGCGGATCTTCCCATCGTCATAGTCCTTTTGAAATTTTTTATCAATCGTTTTGAGCCTGTCCATTTCAGCCGGTCCCTGCGCGAAATATTTTGGATCGATTCCCGCAAGCCGCACGTTAAGCGTTCCCGGCTGACAGTAGCCGTCCCTGTCCCGCCCCTGTTTGAAAGGAACTCCCGCCGCGAAGGCAACATCCCCGTCGCCTGTCGCATCAATTACAACAGACGCGCTTACAGCAACAGGCCCGCTCTTTGTCTGAATGATAACCGCCTTGATGCGGTTGTTCTCTATAACGACGTCGTTTACAAAGGAGTGAAATAGTACGCTTACATTCTCCCTTGCCATAAGCTCGTCAAGGAAAATCTTGAGGTATTCGCCGTTGAACCTGAATGGCGCGTAATCCCGTATTTCGTGGCTGCGTCCGTATTCCGTCTTGTATCCGTCCTCTATCTCCCTGTACAAGCCGCGTATTGGAAACAGAGTGTTATTCAAAAACCAGTTACACGTTTCCACATAGGCGGATGTGATGTTCCCGCCGAGGAACGCCCTCTTTTCGAGTAACAGCACATTCGCCCCGCCCCTGGAAGCGGATACCGCCGCTCCGATACCGGCGGGCCCTCCGCCTACAACCAGAACGTCAACTTGTTTGAGAACCTCAACTTCTTTTGCAGTGATTAAAACTTTCATGATGACCGCCTTTGTTTACAGTGTGTTATACCTATTTAAACTTATTTCTGTCTTGAATGTTTTTCATAAAACTTTATTAACGCTTCCTTTTTTATTTCTCCTTTTGCCGTATTCATTATTTCATTGTACAGTGTTTCGCTTTTACAGTTTAATTCATATCCGTTTATATCCAAGAAAACAAGTGAACTTGCCAACGCGGCTCTTTTATTTCCGTCTATAAACGGATGATTTTGACAAATGTGAAATGTGTAAGCTGCCGCCATTGCCGGAATTGTTTCATGTAGATATTTTCCGTCAAAACTTGATTCAGGCATATATATCGCGGAACTCAGTAAATTTATGTCTCTGACACAATATCTCCCGCCATAGTTCCTGATTTGATCCTCCAGTATCATCAGTACTTCAGATAGTGTCAAAAATTTTATCATTTTTATTCGCCGAGCCGCTTCAAAACTGCCTCATATTCTTTGTTTATCTTTTCCAGTGAATGTAATATATCTTTTTCCTGGGTATATTCTGTTTGAGGCGATAAAATCAGATTTCTGCCGTCGGTGCTTAATTCAAAAGTTGTTTCATTTGTAATATTCAATATTTCCATAATAGGCTTGTCAATTAACAGGGCGGCGCCGTTCCCATGCTGGATCAATTTTTTAACCATAATTTCCCTCACTGTTTCTTAGTAAGTTGTATATATATTGTGAATACTTGTCAAGTGTTATTTACGCACATCGTCAACAACTTTTCGTTTACCGCCCGACACATGGGGAGATTCATTTTTAACCGCGATTTCACCTTCCGCTTTGCCGTGCAATAGTTTTCTGAAATCTTTTTCAAGCTGCTTTTCGGTCGGCTCGCCCGTCTGCCGTTTGCGGTGATGGAAGAACGGTCTTAACGCTTCGTACAGCGGGGCGGCTCCATGCACCCTGCTCCTTGTCTGTTCCTGCAAACTTGCGTAAACACGTAACGCGATACGATAACACATATCCGTTCTTTGAAGGAAACACGTAAAGACAGCTTTTTCAAACTGCTGTAAAATAAAAAAAAGCTGCCGCAGTTCCTCAAGATCGTCCTGATAGTTTCGCAGTTCGCTGACATTCAAGTGCGGCGGTATAGAGTCGGGATTCTCCCGCGCAATCTCAAACGCCTTTTCAATAAAGCCGTAATTCTTGACACCCGCGCCGAACAGCCGCTGCCGTTCCTTGCCCGTGGACGCTTTTTCAACATTTTCAGCATTGAGAAAAACGTGCAGATTATTCTCCAAAACCGCGGTGATTTCCTGCGTAACCGCCTTCAATTCCTGCGGCGTAATTTTTTTCTTTCCCGTCTGATTTTTTTTGGTCTGCCCTGCGCTCATGGATTTCCATCCTCATGTTTTTGGTTTGAAAGGGATCATTCCCACATTTATAATTATCACATAAAAAGTACTCCATTGCAATCTAAAACTGCTCTGGATCAATTTTTAATTGCTCATTAGCAATTTTTAACTACTCTGGATCAATTTTTAATTGCTCCTTAGCAGTTTTTGACTACTCTGGATCAATTTTTAATTGCTCCGTAGCAGTTTTTGACTACTCTGGATCAATTTTTAACTGCTCCTTAGCAGTTTATAATTACTCAATAGCAATTTTTAACTACTCTGGATCAGTTTTTAATTGCTTTTTAGGGTGTTTTTGAGGTTTATATGGGTTAATTTGTCCCAGAGTGGGTCATTTTGACACATTTAGGAAGATGTATCAGGCGCTGATTGGCTATTTTATGTTTTTTATCTCCATCCAAATTTACCGAATGCATAACTTAATAATAACAAATTATTTTTCATGGAACTACCCATATTGCATCTGAATAAAATTCTTTGGAACCATAATTTTTTCCAGTTTCTTTTCCCTTTAGAGTAATTTTAATGTTCTTTATTCCAGTTATTGTATATGACGATTTCTTTGGAATACTATATGCAATTGAAAAAAGTGTTCCATAATTATGATGAATATCTAAATCTTCGTCTGCGTTATTTACAATATGGATTGATATATAATATTGTTCCTGTTCTGTTTCACAGGAAAAAAGAGCTAAAGCAATTAAGATAAATATAAAATACTTTATTACTCTCATATCTTTTTATTATAATAAGTTTAGGATGTTTGTCAATAAATATTTTCACAATTTTTTGTTTTGTTTTCACGGGATCTCCTCTGTGCGGTTTTCATGCTCGCTGTAGACTAAAGATCTTTTTTCAATTCGACAAGAGCGGCAAGGGCTTCTTCAAAATCCAGATCTTCTATATGCTGCCTTAACTGTTCGGTTCCGGGTATCCGGCGCAGGCTTTCGATATGTTCCCTGCATTCAAGGTTGCCCATTTCAAGCATCGGTTCCAGTTTCTCAAACAGTTCTTTTATGAATTGGGTGTTGACGGGTTCTTTTGACTCTGAAACTTCGTTAGGAGTTTCGTTAGTCTGCGGCGGGGTGTTCATTTCGATTTCAGCTGCAAGTTCCGCAAGCGCCGCGTCCAGCTCTGACTCGAGCGCCGCCAGATGGCGCGGGGTGACAAGGTTCTGCCCGTCTTTTAGCTGTGACTCTACATTCGCGGCGGCCTGGCTGAGAAGGGTTTTGCCGAGGTGGGCCGCGTTGCTCTTTAATGTGTGCGCAAGCCTGTGCGCCAGTTTTATATCTTCTCCGTCCAACGCCTGCGTAATTTCGTCGAATCTGTTTTGGTTGTCTTTCACAAAATTGGTTACGAGCTTTTGGCGCAGTTCATTTTCAACCTGCTTGCGCTGTCCTTCTTCTACAGTCTGCCAGTTTACGGGTCTGAAATACTTCATCAAACAGCGCCACAACTCCTGCGATGTAAAGGGCTTTCCTACGCAGTCGTTTATGCCGTTCATTTTGTATATTTCCCTGTCGTTTGACATGATGTTAGCCGTCATTGCCACTATTGGAATCCCCGTGTTAAGTTTTATGATTCTTTCGGATGCCTCGAGTCCGTCCATAACTGGCATGTGCATGTCCATGAAAATAAGGTCGAATTGTTTTTCGCCCTTTTCCATGCGGTTTTTAACCATATCCACGCCTATCTTGCCGTTTTCGGCTACGACAATCTTAAGTCCCACTCTTGCAAGATGTTCGCAGATAACCTGCTGATTCATGGCGTTGTCTTCGCATAACAGGATTTCACCCTCGAATGTTGGTTTCTCAAGCTCGTTGAATATTATGTTTTTCTCAAGCAAGTCGCCGTCGGAAATATCCACAGTGTCAAACTTCAAATCGAAGCTGAACTTGCTGCCGACGCCGACAGCGCTTTCTACGGAAAGAGTGCCGCCCATCATTTCAATTATGTTTTTGGTAATGGCAAGCCCCAGTCCGGTTCCGCCGTATTTGCGCGTAGTGCCGGCTTCCGCCTGTATAAACGGTTCGAATATTTTCTTAATCTGATCGCCTGTCATGCCGATGCCTGAGTCTTTTATTTCAAAATGTACCGTAACGGTTTTTTCATTTTTTCCAATTATGGCCGAGTGCAGTTTGATCATGCCTGTATTCGTAAACTTTACGGCGTTGGAAAGAAGGTTCACAAACACCTGACGAAGTCTTGTTGGATCGCCTAACGGCTTTTTACCCACGCTTGGCTCGGCGTAAAAGTGAAGCATAAGGCCTTTCTCAAGGGCTTTCGGCATGATGAGCGTCCTGCAGCTTGTAAACAGCTCGTGAAAGTCAAAGGGAATCTTTTCCAGTTCCATTTTCCCCGATTCGATTTTTGAAATATCCAGTATGTCGTTGATGATCTGCAACAGCCATTGGGCGTTGGTTTGAATCTTGTCAAGATAATCTTTTGTTTTTTGGGAGGTTTCCCCGTCCAGCGCGAGTTCCGAAAATCCGATGATGCTGTTCATGGGCGTTCGTATTTCGTGGCTCATGTTTGCAAGAAACGCTGACTTTGAATGTGAAGCCGCCAACGCTGCGTCTTCCATTTCCTTTCGTTTTGTTATGTCGTGCGCTATGCCCAATACTCCGACTACTTCTCCGTTCAGCATAAGAGGCGCTTTTACCGTTTCATAAAGCGGCTTTGTCCCGTCAATGCGCGGTATGTGTTCTTCCATCATAAAGGTCCGGTTTTCTACGATAACCTTGCGATTCCAGTTATTGTGTTCCTCTGCCTCTTCGGCGGAGATTCCCAAACTGTACTCATCCTTATCGATGATATCTTCCTTATTAAAGCCGAAATGTTCCAGGAAACTTTTATTGCACTGCGTAAAACGCAGGGAAGTGTCCAGTGTAAAAACAAGATCGGGTATCGCGTCAAACAATGTGGTAAGGGTAACGTTCTTCAGCTCCAGTTCACGCGTCCTGTCCCCTACAAGTTTTTCAAGATGTCTGCCGGTACGTCTGCTTCTTACAAAAAGAACCGCAACGAGCGCGAGTACGAACAGAGTGAGGATGGACGAACCTACAAACCACGGTATCTGCGCTTCTATCACCTTGCTGCGGTAATCGTAAGTTCTGCGCAGCCAGTGATCCGAAATGTTCTTTGAGTCAACTATGCCGAGAGCTTTGTCAATAATGGAACAAAGGATCGTTTCATTTATGTTCAGCCCGATGTTTACGTTTATGGAATAGTCGAACACAACATTGACCTTGTAGTCGGGAAGCTCAAGGTAATGTGTCAGGTACAGGAGCCTTTTTTGGTTTGCCATTACCATGTCTACCTCGCCGCGCTGCAATGCGTCGAAGGCTTCTTCCATGCTTTCGTATTCGACTGTATTCATGTGGTTGGGGAACCATTTTCTGAAAATAGCCGTGTAAGCGGTGTTCTTTGCCAGTCCTACCTTGACGTATAACACTTCGTTGACCTTGATGTCGGGGTAATCGTATTTGGAAATCAGCGCGTAATTATCCGTTATCTGCACAGTACTGGGCCATAAAAACTCACCTTCCCGTTCTTCCGACTGGGTTAATTCGGGGACCAACGCTATCTCTCCACTTGTCAGCATCTGATATATTACAGGCCACTCGGTGTATTCGTCGTTTACGCGCTCGAAAGTCAGTCCTGTGAGAGCCGCAACTTCATCAAGTATTTCCAAAAAGACTCCATACCATTTTTTTTCACGCTTGTCGAAGAAACAGCCGGGGTAATTACCTGGATCGACACCCATTGGGATAACGGGGCGGCTGTTTATATAGGCGCGCTCCTCTTCTGTGAGCTGCTTTTGCATCTTGTACTTAAAGTACTCGCTCTCTCCCTGATTGTACATCGTTGTCAGATAACGCATGGCTCCTGATTCCAGTGCCTTTTGCACAACTGAGATTATGGGTTCAAGCGCGGGATTCTGGGTCGCAAGGGAAGCCGGACGGTAAAACAACGGAAAGAAGAGTGAGTCAATCACATCGGTGTACTGGATAAAATTAGCCTCCACACTGTCGCCGTAATAAAAGACGTCGATCTCCCCGTTTTTGAGCGCGTCGTAAACGAGGCCGGCGTCGTTCAGCAGGACGACTTCGTATGTTCCGCTTTCCATCTGGGAAATAACAGTACTGATTATGACGGTTCTTCCCACAATAAAGCCGCAGCGAATCGGGCGATCGCGGGCTATCTCGGACAGGGGTTTGGAATCCGCCAGACGGTATTGTTTCAACGAACGTGAGGCGATGTCGCTTGTCATGTAGTAAAGTTTTTGGCGTTCGGGAGTAGCCGCCAATTCACCGGAAAAGGATATCTCCCCCGTTTCAAGTCCGTCGAGCAGGTCGAGCCAATTGTACAGTTGTGGCTGGAACTGGATACCGAAAAGATTCGTCAGCCATTCGCAGAGCAGGGCAGTGAAGCCGCCGATCTCGCCGTTTTCTTTTTCAAACGCTTCGGTACTCAGGGGCATTCCGTAGATAAAAGAAACCCCCTGCTCCTGAAGAGTTTCTATTACCTTTATTTCGTATGGAGTTATTCCTGGAACATTCCTGAAAGAGATGTGTTGAAATTCCCTGTCAGGTTGTATATCTGCGGTTTCTCCGCAGGCTAAAAACAAAAATGAAAACAGCGCGGCGATTGAGGCGATACATTTAGTATGTTTTATTTTACACATATAAATCCCTTTCCGCCGGCGCTTATGGCGTCTCCAAATTTTTCCTTAGTTCACCAAGAGCGGCAAGAGCCTCTTCAAAATCCAAATCCTCTATATGCTGTATCAATTTATCAGTCCCCGGTATCTGCCGGAGGCTGTCGATAAGCTCCCGGCACTCAAGGTTGCCCATTTCAAGCATCGGCTCCAATTTTTCAAACAGTTCCCTAACAAACTCCGCGTTAACGTCTTCACTTTGAACCGCCTCCACGCTCTTGGATACTTCGCTGACCTGCGTGTAATCATCTCCGTCTTTTGCCGCGAGTTCCTTCGAAAGTTCCATAAGCGCAGCTTTCAGTTCTATTTCAAGATCCTCAATCTGCTGCGCTGTAACCATGTTCTTCCCGTCCTTAAGCTGACGTTCAACAGCCGCGGCTGCTTGCTGCAGAAGAATCTTGCCAAGATAAGCCGCGTTACTTTTCAGGGTATGCGCAAGCCTGTGCGCCAGCTTTATATCGCCTGACTTCAGGGCATCTGTAATTTCATCGAATCTGTTTTGGTTGTCTTTCACGAAATTGGCTACCAGTTTGTAACGCAGTTCATCATCGGTCTGTGTTTGCCGCTTTCCGTTTGTGCCCTGCCAGTTTATGGGTTTGAAATACTTCATCAGACAACGCCACAATTCCTGGGATGTAAAGGGCTTGCCCACGCAGTCATTCATGCCGCTCATCCTGTAAATTTCCCGGTCGTTGGACATTATATTAGCTGTCATTGCCACGATGGGAATACTTGGGTTAAACTCATGAATCTTGGCGGACGCTTCAAGTCCGTCCATTACCGGCATGTGCATGTCCATGAAAATCAAATCAAACTGCTTTTCGCTGCTTAACTGCCGCCCGCGAATCAGGTCCACGCCTATCTTGCCGTTATCAGCAACAATAGTTTTAAGACCAACCCTTGTAAGATGTTCGCAGATAACCTGCTGATTCATGGCGTTATCTTCGCATAACAGAATTTCACCTTCAAACATGGGTTTTTCAAGTTCATTGAATACAATATGTTTTTCATACAATTCATCGTCCGATACGTCTATCGTGTCAAACGTCAAATCAAAACTGAACTTGCTGCCGACCCCTACTGTGCTTTCAACCGAGAGCGTCCCTCCCATCATTCCCACTATATTTTTGGTTATTGTCAGCCCAAGCCCCGTTCCGCCGTATTTGCGCGTCGTTCCGGATTCCGCCTGCGTAAACGGATCGAATATTTTATCAATCTGTTCCGCCGTCATGCCGATGCCTGAATCTTTTACTTCAAAATGCATGGTGATGTTTTTGTCGCTCTTGTCCATTATGGACGCGTGAAGCTTGATCATGCCGGCTTTCGTAAATTTTATGGCATTGGAAAGAAGATTCACAAACACCTGACGCAGCCTTGTGGGATCGCCCAATAGTCCCTTGCCCATACTTGGTTCAGCGTAAAAATGAAGCAGTATTCCCTTTTCAACGGCTTTCGGCATGACAAGAGTCCGGCAGCTTGTAAACAGATCATGCAGATCAAAGGGAATCTTTTCCAGTTCCATTTTGCCGGATTCTATTTTTGAGATATCCAGTATGTCGTTGATGATCTGTAACAGCCAATGGCCGTTTGCCTGAATTTTTTCCAGATAATCCTTTGTTTTCGCCGAAGTTTCGCCATCCATTGCCAGTTCTGAAAATCCGATTATGCTGTTCATGGGGGTGCGTATTTCATGGCTCATGTTCGCCAGAAATGTTGATTTTGATATTGACGCGATTTCCGCGTCCCTGCGCAGATGGTCAACCTGCTCGTACGGGCGCTTGAGCATGGCAGCTGCCATGATGGAAGCCGCTACGCTCAGCATCAGCGAGATAATGATGATCAGCAGTATACCGCTGGGGATATTCTTTAACGCGCTTTCCGAAAGAGGCGCGACTATAGCAACAAACCAGTCAACGTACGGGCTTGATACAGGGCGGAAGGCTGCTACGCGCGGCACGCCGTATATACTGTAACGGCCTATGCCCCTTTCTCCCGCTATGGCCCGCCTTGTCATGGCGGCTAAATCTTCATAGACACTGTCCGCTACTGCCATTTCAAGGAAGTTATAACGCTCATTCACCCAATTTAGGCGTGGATTGGATATAACGTATCCGTCCTCATCGTTAATGAATATATGGCCGGTTTGCCAAAGCCTGAATTGCAGCAACAGGTTGTGGAAGTGCTCACCGGGAAGAACGGCAGCCAGAACAAGATCTCCGTTTATGGGTGTGGCGACATAAATGACAAGCGAACCGTCGGGACTGTACATGGTGTTTGAGACGGCCCCTCCTGTTCGCGTGATCTTCATAAACGGTTCGTTTAGTAAATCCGCCGGTACGGGATGCTCACCGCAGGAATCCAGCAAAGCGGTTTTGTTAAAAACAGCCATGCCGATGAACCGCGGGTATCTCTGGCAGACGCGCTCCAGAACGCCTTCGTACCCGCCGTCCCTGTAGGAAAACTCAATCTCCCTTGCGGCGTCGGCGGCGTTAGTTATGAGCAATTCAACTCTTTCTGTTAAAAACTGATCGGCGATGTCAACCGCAAACAGCATGTCGTTTTCCATCGCGTTGCTGATATTGCGCGTCAGGAACACGGCGCCTATAACGTTTCCGAATACGATTATGACGACCGCGATTGCGATAATAACAAGAAAAATTCTTACCTGGATTGTCATCCTGCTATTGTCTTTTTCCCCGGTACGCCGCGCAATTTCCGTATTCTTCACGTTTTCACTCCAGTTTTTTCAGAATCTCAACAGCGCCCTCATATTCAAAGTTTTCAAGCGCGGTAAGCGCGTTTTCCAGCAGGGCGTTATTTCCCTCTCCAAAATCAAATGGCAGCAGATTCCTGATTATCTGTATACCGGTATCGTTATCATAATCTTCAGCAGCCGCAAGCGCTTTTTGCGCGTCTTCCAGCAGCCGTCCCCTGTCTCCGGGCTCTTTTTTCTGTGTTTCCCCGCTTGAGAAAATGACAGATAACTTTGCCTGCAGAGCCAGAAGTTTTTCCTTGAACTCGGGAAACTGCCGCGCGCAATAGTCAAAATCCCCTTCTTTTGAAACGTTTTCCAACTCAGACGCCGTTTCGGACAGCCGCATCGCGCCGATGGTGGCAAGCGAGGACTTCATCGCGTGAACGGAGATTGAGAAACTTTTCAGGTCTTTGGCCTGTAGAAAAGAGGTCATGTTATCACATTCAGAGGGAATTTTTTTATAAAACATTTCCAGCGTGCTGTATAAAATATTTTTCATGCTGGAGAACCGGCGTATACCAATCTCCACGTTAATTTCATCAATTTTCTTTATGTTATCTATTAAGCGGTTGTAGGTATCGTCCGTGTCCGCCGTTTCCGATTCAACGCGCTGCGAGACTTTTTCAGGCGACAGCCATTCCTTCAGAATTGCGTCCAGTTCTCTCATGGCAATTGGCTTTGATATAAAGTCGTTGAATCCGTTAGACAAAAACATTTCCTTCATGCCGGCAACCGCGTTAGCTGTCAACGCGATTATCGGAAGTTTATCATAATCTCCTCCGAGCTTTCTGATCTCCTGAGTTGTTTCCATGCCGTCCATTTTTGGCATCATGTGATCCATGAACACAATGTCGTATTTGTTACGCTTGATTTTTTCAATCGCCTCAAAACCGCTTATGGCGGTGTCGATTTGCAGTCCGTAAGGCGAGAGCATTCCCCTGGCGACATAGAGGTTCATGTCCATATCATCAACAACTAGAACCTTTCCGTGGGGCATCGATTCACGTATGATGAGTGTTTTTTTCGCTTTTGCCTCGTAATTGGAGCGGAATTGATGCAATTTTTCAACTACTTCCTTGCCCAGAACCGGAGCGCCGACGTTGCCCTGCTGCAAACGGACAGTAAACAACGAGCCCTTGCCCGACTCGCTCTGTGCCAGAATTTCTCCGTTCATCATGCGTACCAAATTTTGCGTAATGCTCATCCCAAGGCCTGTACCTTCGGTGGTCCGGTTGGCTTCCTGATTGAAACGGGAATATTCGTCGAACAATTTCTCCAACTGTTCGTTGGTCATTCCCTGCCCGGTGTCGCGTACATGGAAAATGAGCGTGATGGCATCGCCGGAAATTTCCGAGCTTTGCGAGGCGACAGACAGTTCAACCTCGCCTGAATTTGTGTATTTGAACGCGTTGGACAGGAGGTTATTCAAAATTTGTTTTATTCGCAGTTCGTCGCCGTACAGCGCCGACGGAACATTCTCGTCCACATTAAGGGTAAAATCAATCGGTTTGTTTTCGTATTTGATCATGTTTAAAAATACGGTGTCGTTTATAAGGCTCGCGACATCGTACTTATCCGGCAACAGTTCAAGTTTCCCCGCTTCAATTTTGGACATATCAAGTATGTCGTTGATAATACCGAGGAGCAAATCGCCCGAATTGAAAATCCTGGCGAAAGCTTCCATTGTTTCTTTCGGGTGATTTTCGTTCTGCAGTTGGATTTCCGATATGCCTATTACCGCGTTTAAGGGCGTGCGTATTTCATGGCTCATCTTTGCCAAAAAAGCCGACTTCGTCCGGTTGGCGGTTTCCGCCGTTTTAACCGCGGTTTGCAGATCCTGATGCAATTTAACAAGTTCGCGGATCTGATTGACAAGCTGCATTTGATTGCGGACCCTTGACTGCACAACACCTGAGCTGAACGGTTTATGTATAAAATCGGCGGCTCCAAGGAACAGACCCTTTTCCTCGTCCTCAACGCTGTCAAGCCCCGTAATTATAATAACGGGAATATGCTTTGTTTTTTCGGATGCTTTAAGGATTTCCAGTACGTCAAAGCCGCTCATGTCCGGCATGATAATGTCCAGCAAAATAATGTCCGGCAGATATTTGCCTGCCATTTCAATAGCGCTGGAGCCGTTTTTTGCCATTAGAACGGTATAGTCTGAGCGTAATATGCTGCTTAAGATTTCAATGTTCAGTTTTTCATCGTCTACAATAAGTACACGGTTTTTTTCGTCGTTATTCATTTCGTGAACCGCACATATACTACAGATACTTGTTTATTTTGTAAGCCAGATAGTCTTTGTCTATCGGTTTTACAATGAAATCAGACGCACCCGACGCTATGGCTTTCAGTACGTTTCTCTTTGTGGCATTGCCCGTAAGGAAAGTGATTGGAGCTTTTTGCCCGGTTTCCCTGATTTTTACCGCCAGTTCATACCCGTTCATTTTTGGCATTTCGATATCCAGAATAAACAGATCCGGCGGCTGGTGGTTTTTTAAAAAACGCAGCGCTTCCTCTCCTGAGTTTACGCATATTAATTTATACGGAGATCCTTGCAGGTTATTTTTAAGCAGTGTAAGGGAAATCGCAGTGTCATCCACCGCCAGTATGGTTTTATCGGCGTCATTTTTTTTGATGATCGGCTTGTCCTCTTTATCGCCGTGCCTGTCATTTTCCAGATACTTTGCCATTTGTATATCAATGGAGAGGGTGGCTGTAGACTTTAAAAAATACGAGACGTAGGCTTCAATTTTTTCAAACGGATTGATTTTCATGGCGCTGATCTGCTTGCGGCATTCAGCGGCGATACCGTCAGCGTGTATTTTTTCAAGTTCTTCACACATGACTGCAAGGTTGTCGGCAAGCAGGGAGGCGTCTTTTCCTTCCAAAGCCGCCTTTATTTTTCCTTCTTCTTCGGGAAAATTCTCGATAAATGAAATCAATGTCTGTTCATATTGCTCCATTTGATCGTCGTCCATGCTTTCCACTTTTCCTTTGAGATTCAAATTTGAAATCGCAAGCAGGCGTTCTTTGGTAATCATCTTAAAATCACTCCTTTATGAGCACTGGAATTGTTAGTATAATAGTCTATATTGGTGAAAAAGACAACACGGCAAGCAGGATTTTTAATTTTCATGGCGTCAATTCATCCAGATTAAAAGGAGTTTCCTGATAAACGTAATTCAGCCAGTTATCAAAAAAAAGATTTGCGTGAGCGCGCCAGCGGACAATCGGCGCTTTTGAGGGATCATCCTCAGGATAGTAATTTTTTGGCGCTTCAATAGACAGCCCCCTGGCTATGTCGCGGCGGTATTCGCGGTCGAGCGTCAGTGAATCGTATTCAAGATGTCCCGTAACATAAATTTCCCTTCCTTCGCGGGCTGTAGCGATAAAGATGCCGGTTTCCTCGGTTTCGCTCTGAATCGTCAGGCGCTTTTCCGCGGCAATAGCCTTGAGGTCGCAGGTGGTATGCCTGGACTGCGGAGCGAGAAATTCATCGTCAAACCCGCGGAACAATGGAAGGTACTGTTCATTTACGGCGTGGTTGAATACGCCGAAGAGTTTTTTTTCAAGCGGCTTTTTGGGGATATTGTAACGGCGGTACAAACCCGCCTGCGCGCCCCAGCATATATGCAAACAGGAAAAAACGTTATTTTCGGAATAATCAATTATGCGCGCAAGTTCGTCCCAGTAATCAACTTCCTCAAACGGCAGGGTTTCAACAGGCGCTCCGGTGACGATTAGCCCGTCAAAGCGGACTTTTCGATTGACGATTTCCTCCGCGCTTATGTAGAATTTTTCAAGGTGCCCCGGCGGCGCGTTCTTTGAAGAATGGCTGCTCATGTACAAAAAGGTGATATCCACCTGCAAGGGGCTGTTGCCCAAAAGCCGCAGTAACTGTATTTCCGTATCAACTGTGGTTGGCATAAGGTTGACAATACCGACGCGCAGTGGCCTTATGTCCTGATGTTCGGCACGGTCGTCGGTCATTACAAAAACCCCTTCGCGGGACAGCGCCTCATAGGCGGGCAATTCCCTGGGTATTTTTATCGGCATGATTCATTTTCGCACATTTTTAGGGAAAAACCAATAGAGAAAACACAAAAATATGCTTGCATAGTGAGAATAATAACAAACAATGTCTGCCCATGTTTGGTTATTCTTGTGTTTTATATTGAAAAAAGCTAATAAACCATGGTTTTCTTCTTGACAGTACGAAAAACCCGAAATAAAATTCTAAAGCTATGTTACGATACTGCGTTTATACGTTTAGCGGCTCCTGAACAGACCATTTTTACTCAGGGATTGCTTTTTATGGTTCTTTCGTGCGGTGTAGTTTGTACTAAGTTGTATTGTATGCACAGCGGCATCAGTAAAAAAGTGAGGGCTTAGTTTGAAGACAATATTTGTCGTGGATGACAGCGATACGAACCTGTCAATGGCGGAATCGGCATTGGAAGATCATTACCGTGTGATGACAATGCCTTCCGCCGCCAAGATGTTCTCTCTTCTGGAAAAAATTAAACCGGACATGATTCTGCTGGATATAGAGATGCCTCAGATGGACGGGTTCACAGCTCTGCAGCAGTTGAAAGATTCAGAGCTTTGGTCCGACATACCGGTCATGTTTCTGACAGGCCGTACCGACACCGAAGTTGAAGTGCGCGGTTTTGAGATGGGCGCGATTGATTTCCTTACAAAACCGTTTTCCGCCCCCGTGCTGCTGAACCGCATGAAGACCCACCTTAGCATTGACGATATTATCCGCGAACGGACGATGCAGTTAAGCCAGATGCAGACAAGCATCGTGACAGTTCTGGCGGATATGGTTGAAAACCGCGACAAGGGGACAGGCGGGCATATTGAGCGCACGTCGAAATATATCAATATATTGATTAACCAGATGAGAACGCACGGTGTATACGCGGATCAGATGCACGACTGGGATTTGGACAAGATCATTTCATCCGCGCGGATGCACGATTTGGGAAAAATCACAATAACGGATTTAATTGTAAATAAACCCGGCAAACTCACTCCCAGTGAATATGAGGTGATGAAAACCCACGCTGTTGAAGGAGAGCGGATAATCGATGAAATTATTACCCGAACCGGAGATGGTGAGTTTCTGACAAACGCGAAACTGTTTGCCGGCACTCACCATGAACGCTGGGACGGCAAGGGATACCCCAGGGGGCTTAAGGGAGAAGAGATTCCCCTGCATGGGCGCATTATGGCTATTGTAGATACCTATGACGCGCTTGTCACCGAACGGTCGTATAAAAAAGCGTTTACTGATGATGAAGCCATTGGAATTATCAGGAAAAATTCCGGCATTTATTACGATCCGAAAATTGTGGAAATTTTTTGCGAAGAAGAAACAAGAGAGCTGTTTAAAGCGGTAAGGATGGAATCATAATGGGTTCCCTCCTCAGGAAGTTGCTTGCTTTTGTTACCCATGTGCAGGTACTTGTCGTGTTTTTGGCGTTTGCACTGATGGTCTTTTTAAGTTACCATTTTATGAGCGATATAGAACGCATGCATTTGTTACGCGACGTAAACTTCGTGATCACCAATACGCAAAACAATATCGAAGCCGACCTTATGGAACCTGAAACCACTCTGGGCGTCATTGCGGAAAATGTCCGTACCATGATTTTACATGGCGCCAGCTTCGATGAAGTAAGTTTTTATTTGACGGAAACCAGCAAATATATAACCACTGATGAAAGGCTCATGTCCTATGCTACCAGGGTTTACGGCGTTTTTGACAGTTATGGTGACAGGTTTTGGCCGGGACTGGAGTGGACTCCGCCGAACGGCTATTTACCGCAGGGGCGTTCATGGTATCTGGCGGCAGTCAGGGCAAACGGGAAAGTTGGAGTTACAGAACCGTATTTTAACATGGCGGTAGAAGATATCTGCATTACATTTTCGCGCAGAATTTTTGACGACGATGGTATTCCGCTTGGCGTGGTTGCCCTTGATGTTCTGCTTGACAGAATCAAGGAATACGCCGTAAATACATTCGTTACCGAGGACAGTTACGGAATACTCTTGGACAGGCAATTCAATGTGATAGCGCACCCGAACCCGGCGTATATCGGCAGGCAACTCAGCCAGATGAATGACGGTCCCGCAATTCAAAGCGATCTTTTAAGTGGTGTGGAAATTTCCGAACGAAAAGCGACAGACCATAACGGAAATCCATCCGTTCTTTTTGTCCGCCGGCTTAGAAACGGCTGGTACATGGCTATATTGGCGTATGCAAAAAATTATTATCAAAGCGTAACTAATATCGGGTATGTTCTGAGTATGCTGGGGTTTGTTTTGGCGGCGATACTCAGCGTCATTTTGCTGCGTATTATCGCGGCAAAGAAGAAGGCTGAGGAACGTACCAAAGTTATGCTTGACGCCACTCCTTTGTGCGCGAATTTCTGGGATAAAGATACCAGAATTATTGATTGTAATCAGGAAGCGGTAAAACTTTTTTCATTGTCAACCAAGAAGGAATACATTGAAAAATTTTACGAACTATCGCCCGAATATCAGCCGGACGGCAGTCTGTCAACAGAAAAATCCAATGAATATGTTAGAAAAGCGTTTGAGGAAGGCTACTGCCGTTTTGAGTGGACGCACTGCAAACTGTCAGGAGAACAGATACCGTGCGAAATAACGCTTGTCCGAGTCATATACAGAAATGGTTATATAGTCTGCGGATACACGCGCGATTTGCGTGAGATGAAAACCATGATGGCAAAGATGCACGAAGCGGATGAATGTACGCATATTATATTTGACGCTACGCCGCTTTGCTGCTGTATGTTTGACAAAGATCTTAAAGTACTGGAATGCAGTATGGAAACGTTAAGGATGTTCAGGTTGTCGGACAAACGCGAATTCTTGGAAGGATTCTATGATTTTTCGCCTGAGTATCAGCCTGACGGGAGACTGTCAAGGGAAGCGGCCGTTGAGTATCTTAAAGAAGCGTTTGAGGAAGGCTACAACCGTATTGAGTGGATGCATAAAGACAAGTATGGGGAATTATTGCCATGCGATGTTACATTGGTACGCGTTAAGTACAAGGGAGAATACGCCCTCGCCGGATACGCAAGGGATTTAAGGGAATTTAATGCGGCGATATCCGAAATGAAAAGAGCGGAAATAGCCGAAGAGAGCAACAAGGCGAAGAGCGACTTCCTCGCGAAGATGAGCCATGAAATCCGCACTCCGATGAACGCAATCCTGGGTATTACGGAAATTCAGCTTCAGGATGAAACGCTTCCGCTGGTTACAAAGGACGCGCTTGAAAGAATCTACAATTCGGGAGATTTACTTCTCGGCATTATCAACGACATACTGGATCTTTCCAAAATAGAAGCGGGAAAACTGGAAATAGTGCCCGTTCAATACGACATCGCAAGCCTTGTTCACGATACGGTAAAACTGAACATTTTACGCTACGAAAGCAAGCCCGTTGAATTTGTATTAACTGTAAGCGAAAACGTGCCGTCAACATTGATTGGCGATGAACTGCGCATCAAACAAATTTTAAATAACCTCATCTCCAACGCGTTCAAATATACGCAGGAGGGCGTGATCAACATGACGTTATCTGTCGAGCCGTGGAATCAGGGCAACAGTTCCACTGTTACGCTTATATTCATTATCAGCGATACAGGGCAGGGCATGACGGAGGAGCAGGTTCGCAAATTGGGGGGCAGTTATTCGCGTTTCAATCTGGAAGCAAACCGCAATACTGAGGGAACGGGCCTTGGCATGAATATTACGCTGAATTTAATCAACATGATGAACGGCAATATTTCAGTGGAAAGCACTCCTGGTATGGGCTCGACATTTACCGTGCGCCTGCCCCAGAAAAACACAGGTTCCACGTCAATAGGCAGGGAACTTGCTGAAAACCTTATGCGCCTTAATGTCAAGAACACTTCCAAAATGAGGAACGCGCAGATAACGCAGGAGTATATGCCCTACGGCCGCGTTTTAGTGGTGGACGATGTGGAAACAAATCTTTATGTCGCCCGCGGCCTTATGACTCCTTACGGGTTGACGATTGATACCGCTTTAAGCGGGTTTGAAACTATAGATAAGATCAGGGAAGGCAATGTTTACGACATAATTTTTATGGACCACATGATGCCGAGAATGGACGGTATTGAGACTGTAAAGATCATTCGCGGTCTTGGATACGAACACCCGATTGTCGCGCTTACGGCAAACGCCCTTTCAGGGCAGGCGAAAGTATTCCTCAACAACGGTTTTGATGATTTTATTTCCAAACCGATAGACATCCGCCAGTTGAACGCCTCTTTAAACAAATACATACGCGACAAGCAGCCGCCGGAAGTGATTGAAAAGGCGCGAAAACAAAAAGAAAAAGAAAAAGAACCGGACGGTTCTGCGGCCCTGGACCCGCAGCTTGCGGAGGTTTTTATCCGCGACGCGGAAAAAGCCCTGACTATACTGAGCGCTATTTCCAGGAACAAATTCCGCAGGGGAGACGACGTTTCAATACTCATCATCAATGTCCACGCAATGAAAAGCGCGCTTGCCAACATTGGCGAGTTCGAGCTTTCCGCCGCTGCCCTCAAACTTGAGCAGTCAGGCCGCGAGCAGGAGCTGGATGTAATACTCTCCGAACTTCCCGTGTTTATTGAAGCCCTGCGCGCCGTTGTCGAAAAACTCAAACTGAGAGAGGACGACCAGGGTGAGGAGGCTGAGGTTTCTGACGAAGATATCCGGTATTTTCAGGAAAAACTGCTTGCCATTCAGTCGGCGTGCGCGGAGCTTGACAGAAAAACCGCCAAAGCGGCTCTGACGGAAATAAAGCAGAAAAATTGGCCGCATTCAATCAAGGAACGTCTCAGCGAGATATCAGGACACCTTCTGCACAGTGAATTTGAGGAAGCCGCCGCCATTGCCAAAGAAATTCACCTTTCCTGAAATACTTGAAACTCTTGCAAAACCAACATGAGTTTTTCAAAAGGTTCGCTTGACATTTTTTTTCAAAACTGATAGTTTTAAGTTAATATAGCTTTTCATTTAAAAAGGGCTTCCTAAAAGCCCTTTTTTTTTAGGGTAGATAAATGCGTTATACCTTAAAAGATGCGGGTACGGAAATCGCTTCCCTGCGGGAGTCGCTGGAAAAGGTTCTTGACGGGCTTAAATTAAGCCTTGTTGAATTGATCGTTTCCAGACACAGGGGGAGCGTTCAGGTCAAGACGGTAATCTACAATGGATCTTCCATTGGTACGGATGACTGTTCTAAAGCCCACCGTGCGATTACCCCCAGGCTGGAACTTGCCTATCCAGGGCAGGATATCTATATTGAGGTGTCTTCGCCGGGAATAGACCGGCTTATTAAGGATGGCGTGGAATTTACCTGTTATAAGGGCAGGGGAGTGCGGTGTTACCGTACCGATATTTCAGACTGGACGGCAGGAATTTTAAAGTCCTGTGATGAAAGGGGAATTGTGCTTGGGACAAAAGAGGGAGATGTCAGGCTGGAGTATGATATTATCGCGAAAGCAAGGCTGGACGGCAACGCTATCATTGATAGCAATAATTAACTAAAGTTGTTCGGGGACTTCAGTTTCTGAACAACTTCTTGCGGGGAGGTATAAGTTGGCAATTGATATGTCGCAGGTGATCCGTCAGATAATACAGGATCGTGGAATTCCTGAAGAACTGATACTGCGTACCATCGAAGAAACATTAAAGGCGGCTTACAAACACCGTTTCGGAAGTATGGACAACGCGGTTGTTAAATTTGACGATGATAATAATATGGAAGTTTCTATTTTTGCCCAGAAGAGAATCGTGGAACAGGACGGCGTTTACGATCCTGTTACTGAAATTGATTTAACCGAAGCCAGAGAGCTGAACCCCGACGCTGAAATAGGGGATGAAATACTGGTGGAACTTGATCCAAAACAGTTTGACCGCATCGCGGTTCAAAGCGCGAAACAGACGGCGCATCAGACAATCAGGGAAATACAAAAGGACAGCCTCTATTCCGAGTATAAGGACAAGGAGGGCGAGATAATAATCGGCTATTACCAGCGGGAACGCAACGGGACAATTTATGTCGATCTTGGAAAAATTGAGGGCGTGCTTCCAAGAAAATTTCAGTCTCCGAGGGAAACATACCACGTAAACGACAGGATAAAGGCGCTTATCGCCGAAGTCAGAAAAGATTCCTCAGGGCTTCAAATTGTGCTGTCAAGAACCCACACCGAATTTGTACGCGCGATCTTTGAACTGGAAGTTCCTGAAATTTACGACAAGACCGTGGAGATACACAAGATCGTCCGCGAGCCTGGTTTCCGCACAAAACTGGCCGTCTATTCAAACCGCGAGGATGTTGATCCTGTAGGCGCGTGCGTAGGTCTTAAGGGCGTGCGTATTCAGGCGGTAATCAAGGAACTGGAAGGTGAAAAAATCGACATTCTTAAATACGATCCCGATCCACGGCGTTTTATAAAAAACGCGCTTTCACCCGCCGAAGTGCGTGACGTGATAATTCTTGACGAAGGCAAACATCAGGCTCTCGCCGTGGTTGATGATTCCATGCTGTCCCTGGCAATCGGCAAACAGGGATTAAATGTGCGCCTTGCGAACAGGCTTGCCGACTGGAACATTGACGTAAAAACCGAAAGCCAGTTTTCGGAAATGGATATTAAAGCCGAATCCCGCCGCGCTGTTTCGCAGCTTTTCGGAGATTCGGACACTTACGACGACGAGATTTCGCGTATCAGCGAACTGCCAGGAGTTGACAGCCGCATTGCCCAGACCTTGCTTGAAAACGGCATAGAGTTCATTGAGGACTTCATTGCCCTAAGTCAGGAAGAAGTGGAAGCGAAGGGATTGTCGGCGCCTGAATTTGAACAACTGCGAAAACTCATCGAAGAATATGTTGAAATAGTTGAAGAAGAAGAGGAAGAGGAATACGATGAAGATGCGGGAGAAAAACCCGTCGAAGACGCGGATGAAGAAGGAGAAGGCGAGGAGGAATATGAGTGTCCCGAATGTGGAGCGAAAATAACGGTTGACATGACTACCTGCCCAAGCTGCGGAATTGGCTTGAGCTTTGAGTACGAAGAGGAGGAATGATAGAGGAATTATGGCGGAAGAAACTGACAATACGAAAAAACCAAAAGCTCCGTTAATTAAACATTCTCAGAGTGAACGTGAAAGTTCTGCTGGAAAGAATCAGGCGGAGCAGGTTGAGCGTCCTAAAGCTAAAATTGTAATAAAAAAGCCCTCACAAGCCGCGACAAAAAAAGTACAGCAAAAAGTCGTTGTCAGTGCTCCCAATGGTAAAACTCCCCATTCAAAAACATCCGATAAATCTGGCGGAAATACAGTTCCGAAAAGATCAGAAAAAAAGCCCGCGCCGGAAAGTGAAACTCCAAATTCGCAGGTAAGTTCATTCCAGGTTGCCCAAAGGCCCGCGGCGGCTGCCGGCAGGGTAGGCGGCAAACTTGTAGGGCAGCAGGCGAATTCTCCAAGACCGCCTCGTCAGCAGCAGCGCGGTCATAAACAGGGAAATGAAGCCGAACGTCCTTCCCGCGGCGGTTTTGGTCCGCGTCCGGCAGGAGCCGGCACAGGCGGCGCAAGACCCGGCTTTTCCCCAAAACCGGGACATAAACCCGGCGGCTTTCAACGTCCTCAAACGGGGGGAGGAGGCAGGAGCGGCGCGGGAATGGGAGCAGCCCCCTCGAGTCCGCTGCCCGAAGGCAAGGGACAGACAAAGCGCAAGTTTATAGCCAAAAAACCCGTTTACAACCGGAAAGAAAAAGAACTTGAGATGGAGGAAAAACTCCTCCAGACAAAGAAAAAGATAACCCATATCGCCAATCCTGTACCCAAGTCCATCGATATAATGGAAGTTGTTTCTGTTTCCGAATTGGCGCGTAAAATGAATCTAAAGGCGTCTGATCTCATTCAAAAGCTGATGAGCATGGGGCAGATGGTTACCATCAACCAGCAGATAGACGCCGACACCGCAACCATCCTTGCCGCCGAGTTCGGGGCGGATGTAAAAATTGTCAGCCTCTACGATGAGACGGTAATAGAAACCGCCTCTGATGATAACGCAGTAATGCTTCCGCGTCCGCCTGTTGTTACAGTTATGGGACATGTCGATCACGGCAAGACCAAGCTGTTAGACGCAATCCGCAAAGCCGACGTGGTGTCCGGCGAGTTTGGCGGCATCACTCAGCATATCGGCGCGTATATGGTGGAGACCCCCCACGGCAGGATCACGTTTTTGGATACGCCGGGTCACGAAGCGTTTACCCGCATGAGGGCGCGCGGCGCTCAAATTACCGACATCGTAGTGCTTGTAGTCGCCGCTGACGACGGGGTTATGCCGCAGACAATAGAAGCCATCAATCACGCGAAAGACGCTGATGTCCCAATCATCGTCGCCGTTAATAAAATTGACAAACCGGAAGCTAACCCGGACAGGGTAAAGAGCCAGCTTTCAGATTTGGGACTGATGCCGGAAGACTGGGGCGGGCAGACCATGTTTGTAGAACTTTCAGCCCTGCAAAAAACAGGCATTGATAAACTTATTGATACAATTCTTTTGGAAGCGGAACTTCTGGATTTAAAAGCCAACTTCCAGCGCAGCGCCGAGGGTAAAATTCTGGAGTCGAAAATCGATCACGGACGCGGCATTGTAGCGACCGTAATGGTGGAAAGGGGAACCCTCGCGATAGGCGATTCATTTGTCGCGGGTATTTGGCCCGGCAAGGTTCGCGCGATTTTCAACGATAAGGGAGAAAAACTCACCAGGGCGACTCCTTCCATGCCGGTTGAGGTTCTGGGCTTTGAAGGAATACCGAACGCCGGCGATCCCCTGCAGGTAGTTTCCGATGAAAAAATCGCGCGTGAGTATTCATCCAAACGGCAGGAACTTAAGCGTTTTGAGGACGCCAAGACCATCAGGAAGATCACCATGGACAATCTCCATGACATGATAAGCGACGGCGCGATTCAGGAACTAAAAGTTATAATAAAAGCCGACGTACAGGGTTCCGCGGAAGCGTTAAAATCGAGCCTTGAAAAACTCTCCACAAAGGAAATCCGCCTTCATGTCATTCAGGCGCTGCCGGGGCCTGTCAATGAGGGAGACGTAGATCTCGCGATTGCGTCTAACGCCATAATTATCAGCTTTAACGTAAGGCCCCTGCCAAAAGCGAAAATACTGGCCGATCAGGAAAAGGTCGATATCAGGAAGTACAATATAATTTACAAGGCGGTAGAAGAGATAAAGCAGGCGATGGAAGGAATGTTAAAACCGGACACAAGGGAAGAGGTAGCCGCTTCCGTAGAAGTCCGGGAAACATTCAAAGTTCCAAAAATCGGCACTATCGCCGGCTGTTATGTGCTAAGCGGGACTGTCAAGAGGAGCTGTACCGTTAATGTCATAAGGGATCAGATTGTAATCCACAGCGGCAAAATCGCCTCCCTGCGGCGCTTTAAGGACGACGCGCGCGAAGTAGCCGCCGGTTATGAGTGCGGCATCGGTCTTGAAGGCTTTGACGATATCGTTGTAGGCGATACGTTTGAAGTTATCGAAATTGTAGAAGTAGCGCGAAAACTCAGCTCTTCCTGATATTATGGCTCAATTCAGAACGGAAAGACTGGCCCAGGTGATCCAGGAAAAGATAAGCTCCCTTATTCTTGAGGGCAGGGTAAAGGACAACAGGGTAAGTTCTTTTTTATCCATAACGAAGGTCGATGTGTCAAAGGATCTTTCGTTTGCCGATGTCTATGTCTCGGACATTCGCGGTCAAATCACGGAAAAGGAAATTGAAGGTTTAAAGAGCGCCGCTGGTTTTATTCAATCCCAGCTTGGCGCGTCAATGCGCATACGCAAAATCCCCCGCCTCCGCTTCCATGCCGACACAAGCATCGGCGAAAGTTTCGATCTGATCAAAAAGATTGAAGAGCTTGTAGAGCCGGAAAATAAAAACGATGAGCTCAGGATTAATATTACTTGATAAAAAAGCGGGTGTCACTTCATTTGAGGCGTTAGGTGAAATTAAACGCGCCCTTGGGACCGGAAAGGTGGGGCATACCGGCACTTTGGATAAATTCGCGTCGGGACTGCTTGTGGTTCTTGTGGGCGGCTCTCTTAAACTTGCTCCCTGGTTTTCACACTGCGACAAACAGTACAGGGGAACTCTCCGTTTCGGCATTGAAACCGACACACTCGATCCTGAAGGAAGCGTAACAGGCGAAGCACCACTGCCGGCACGCGGGAAAGTTGAACAAGCCCTCGCTCAATTTACCGGTGTAATTATGCAGGAGCCGCCCACTTACTCGGCTATCCATATAAACGGACGGCGCGCTTCAAGCCTTGCCAGATCAGGACAGTCGCCGGAAATGAAAAAGAGGCAGGTGAACATCTTTAAACTTGAACTCTGTTCATGGGACCCTCCATTCGCCGGGATTTTCGTCCATTGTTCAAGCGGCACATACATACGCTCTCTCGCTCGGGATATAGCCCTGGCTGCGGGAAGCAGGGCGCACCTTTGCGCGTTAACGCGAACGCAAGCCGCGGGTTTCACTTTGGATATGATAGGGAACGGAGAGTGTGGAGCATGGAGCGGGGAAGGGGATGGAAAAACTTCCCATGTGCCTGCCCCGTTCCCGATTAACAAAACTGTTATCGGTTTACTTGGGCTTCCATGGTTTGAGATTACGCCCCCTGAAACAGAAAATATCCTTCACGGTAAACCGCTTGCGCCAATTCTGTACGGCAAACCGCTTTTTTCACAGAGCCAATCTTCAACAGAAACCGCGTCAGATTTCCCGGCGGCTGTTTTTTCAGGGGAAACGCTTGTCGCAGTTGTAAAGCAGGAGGCAGGCATGTGGAAGTATGGGTGTGTGCTTGGTTTGAAATAACTTATAAGTTATTGCCTCAAATTATTACAGGGATATAATAAAAAAACCGCTCGTCATTTTCAACAGGCGATGCTGTACTTAAGACACTGCACTTGGTTATTCGCGGCGCGTCAAAGAAATGAACAATGCAATGGCAAAAATACAGGGCATGATTTATGAAATTAGAGGGCAAAAAGTCATGTTTGATAGTGATTTGGCAGTGCTTTATGAAGTAGAACTTAGGTCATTAAATCAGGCTGTAAAACGCAACATTGTGCGTTTTCCCTCTGATTTTATGTTCCAATTAACAGATGAAGAATGGAAAAATCAAAGATCACAATTTGTGACCTTTAATAAAGACACTAGAAAATACAAGCCCTATGTTTTTACGGAACAGGGCATAGCAATGCTTTCCGGGCTTTTAAACAGCGATATTGCCGTTAAAGTTAATATTCAGATAATGCGCACATTTGTGCAGTTAAGGCATTATGTCATAGGGCAGAATGTTAATGAGCAGATAGACGATCTTCGTAAGTTGCTGTTGCTGTACATTAAAACAAATGACAATCGCGTCAATGACATTATTATTGCGTTGAATAGCCTAATATCGAAGCCGGTGCAGACTAAACAGATTGGCTTTCGCAAGGATAATAATTAATTAAGGAGTAAATGTATGAAAAAGTTAATAAGTTTGTTTTTTTTATTTTTTTCATTAAGTATATTATATCCTGATGAAATAGGTACATTTGGAATCAGTTCAGGAAATATTAATTTTGGCATTAGAACTGGTTTAGAAAAATATATTTATGGGCATATTATCAATATTATGTATCAGTTAGATAATGGATTAGGGTTCACTATATCGCCTTTTTTTTATTCAAATGGTACAAATGATTCTCAATTCTCAACATTTGTAAATGTATCTTTATTTTATAATGTTATTAAACCTTTTACTGATATATTTGCGTTGCAGCCGTTTTTCTCCATAAATATGTTAAGTAATAGTTACCCCGATTTTTTTGAATTACATTCAGGGCTTCAATTTTCATGTCGTATGTTTTTTGGTATGTTTTTTTTTGAATTTTTACATATTGAAACGGGATATACATATAATAGAATTGATAAACATGGATTTTATATAAGTATGGGTATTGATTTATTAGGTGTTTTTCTTGCTTTGGGACAAGGAGCAAAAGATTATTATGAAAATAGAAATCCGTATCTGCCAAATTAAAAAATCCTATCTTACTCTTATTCCAACAAAATCGTCATCGTGTATAAAAATTTCATACCCATAAAAATTTTGTGAAAGGTCCAGTGCGATCAGTGCAACTTTTGTACGTATTTCTTCGGTTTCCAACCTTATAATTGCCGGTAAGAATAAAAACAAAGCATTAGGCAATTGCGGCTCTATTTTTATTACAAAATTAGCACCTGAAAACTGGAATAAAATATTTGTAGTATTATCATCTACTCATATTAAAATACCTCCAGTGTTTTTGATAATTGTGATGTTTGCGCTCATAACCAGTGCGCCGTCGCCTTGCCATTGCATGGGGGGTACGTGAGCCGGTACGTCCATAACCCCGTGATCCAGCAGAAAATCCGCGTGGAAACCTGCCCCCAGCGCTTGAGGAGGGTAGCTCCACTCGGAAACCAGCGCCGCCTGCGGGAATTCGCTGTCCAGCATTTCGCGGGCGGACATTCCTCCAAATCGCGCTTTTTTTAATCATTCGGGCATAACGCGCTCCCTTATTACTATAGTATCACTATTCTTGAGTAAATGTTATATTGACACAATCCCCATTTTATGACATTATTTACAGAGAAAATGGGTTAATGCCCTTCAAAACAGTACCTAATTAGGAGATAAATATATGGCTTTAAACAAAGAAAGCGTAACATCCATCGTTACCAGGTTTGGCAAGAACGATAAGGATACGGGCGCGACGGAAGTTCAGATTGCCCTGCTTACTGAACGAATCAACCAGCTTACAGAACACTGTAAACAGTTCAAAAAAGACAAGTCCGGTCAGAGAGGGCTTTTGATCCTTGTCGGTAAACGGCGTAGGATGTTGAAATATATTCAGCGGACCGACCTGGAAGGGTATCGCAAGCTGATAAAGGAACTGGGACTGCGTAAATAATGATGCAAAAAGTAACACTATCAATTGCCGGTAAGGATTTAATCCTGGAGACCGGCAGGATCGCTAAACAGGCGAATGGATCTGTTTTTGCGCAATATGCGGGTTCGGCGGTGATTGCCACCGTCTGTTCGTCATCGGAAGCGGTAGAGGGTCTTGATTATGTGCCCCTTACCGTTGATTACAACGAAAAATACTATGCCGCGGGAAAAATTCCCGGCGGTTTTATCAAAAGGGAAAGCCGCCCAAAGGACAAGGAGATTCTCGTCTCCCGTCTAATCGACCGGCCAATGCGCCCCCTCTTTGAAAAAAGTTTCGGGCGCGAGATTCAGCTGATACCGACGACTCTTTCAACCGATCAGGTGAATCCCCCCGACATTCTGGCGATCATAGCGTCTTCCGCAGCCGTTCATATTTCGGACATTCCCTTCAACGGTCCCATCGCGGGGGTGCGGGTCTGTCAGGTTGACGGGGAGCTTGTCGTAAACCCAACCTATGAACAGATTGAAAAATCCACACTGGAAGTTGTGGTTGCCGGAACAAAGGACGGCATCACAATGGTGGAGGGCGGGGCGAAAGAGGCAAGCGAAGAGTTGATGCTCGAAGCTCTCGATAAAGCGCATAACGTGATTAAGGAATTTTGCGCGCTGCAGGAACAACTGCGGCAGCTTGCCGGAAAGCCGAAACTTCCGTTGAATGAGCTTTCGTATTCTCTGGAAAACGGAGACGCTATCCGCGCCGCCGCCTACCCAAAACTTCAAACGGCATGTTTCCTCCCGACAAAGGGAGAAAGGCACGACGGCATCAAGGCGGTAAAGACAGAATTTGCCGCCCAATACGCCGTGCAGCTTGAAGATGAAAAGCAGAAAAAACTTTTCGATGCGTTATTCGAAGATATGCAGTACGAGATTTTGCGCTCTTCAATTCTGGACAACGGCAGGCGCGTGGACGGGCGTTCCCTTGAGGATATCCGCAGTATCACCTGCGAAACTGATATTTTGCGGCGTACCCACGGTTCGGCGCTTTTCACGCGCGGTGAGACACAGGCTCTTGTTGTTACAACCCTCGGGACTGTATTTGACGAGCAGATCTTCGACGACATTGAAGGCGATAAACGGGAAAACTTCATGCTGCACTACAACTTCCCTCCCTATTCTGTGGGCGAAGTCGGCAGGATGGGAACAGGCCGCAGGGAAATAGGGCACGGCAACCTTGCCCGCCGTTCCCTTGAGGCGATGGTTCCCTCAAAGGACGAGTTTCCCTATACAATACGGGTGGTTTCCGAGATCATGGAATCCAACGGCTCATCCTCAATGGCGTCCGTCTGCGGCGGCACTCTTTCAATGCTTCACGCGGGAGTCCCGATGAAAAAGCCCGTTGCCGGTATAGCCATGGGGCTTATCACAGAGGGGAAAGCAGGTCCCGGCGACAGGTTCGCGGTGTTATCTGACATTCTCGGTGAAGAGGATCACCTTGGGGATATGGACTTTAAAGTCGCGGGAACAAACGACGGGATTACCGGTTTCCAGATGGACATTAAAATCGCAGGCGTAAGCTCTGAAATTATGCGCAAAGCCCTCGATCAGGCAAGGAGGGGCAGGCTGCATATTCTTTCAATCATGAATCAGTGTATCAGTAAACCCGCCGATCATATCAGCGAGTACGCGCCAAAAATCGTAACTCTGCGGATCGACATCGACAAGATCGGCGCGCTTATCGGTCCCGGCGGCAAGAACATCAAGGCGTTATGCGAACAGTACTCGGTAAAAATCAACACTGAGGATGACGGCACCGTTACAATCTTTGGCAAAAATACAAAGGACGCGGAGGACGCGAAAGTCGCAGTAATGGGCATTGCATCCGATCCCGAATTGAACAGGGTGTATGACGGAGTTGTCAAGCGCATAATGGACTTTGGCGCATTTGTGGAAATTTTGCCTGGTAAGGAAGGGCTGGTGCATATCAGCAAACTTTCAAGGCAGCGTATCGCGCAGGTTACCGATGTGGTAAAGGAAGGACAGCAGATTCCCGTCAAGCTGATTGAAATTGACAAAATGGGCAGGCTAAACCTTTCATACATAGACGCCATTGACCCCAACGGCTCTGATGAGGGCAGGGGAGGGCGCAGGGAAGATCGCCCGAGGAACAACCAGCGCCGGTAACGGGGACAAGTTATGCCCGCAGAGAGCCGTCCGCTTTTGAAAATTGTAAAAGCTCACGAGCGTATTGAGCTTCCGCAATATGAAAGCGAGGGAGCTTCCGGTATGGATGTGCGGGCGTTTCTTGATTGTGATGTGTCTATTCCGTCTCTGGGCAGGGTGAAAATTCCCACAGGCCTTAGACTGGAGATTCCTCCAGGTTACGAAGCGCAGGTAAGGCCGCGTTCCGGACTGGCGGTAAAATCAGGGCTTACAGTGCTCAATTCGCCGGGTACGATTGACAGCGATTACCGGGGTGAATTGGAAATAATTTTGATAAATCTGGGTGCGGACGACGTAACCGTAAGGGACGGAGATAGGATTGCCCAGCTTGTGGTTTCCCCTGTCTGCCGCGCGCGGCTTGTTGAAACAGACGAGCTTGCGCAGAGCCAAAGGGGGAGCGCTGGCTTCGGTTCTACCGGAGTTTAGTGGAGAAGCGATGGCGATGGCTGCCGGTACAAACGCGGTTTCCCATTTTTTTACAGGACGCGTCAACGCGGAAGAAAGCAGGCGTTCTGTTTCCAAAACCATTTTTCGCTACATAATGACAGAAACGCTGTTTTCGTTCTTCATCTGTTTTCTTTTTTTCTTTTTTGCTTTTTTTGTTAATCAGATACTTCTGATGGCGCAGGAAGTTCTTACCAAGCATGTGCCCTTTAATCAGGTCGCGCTCTTGATTCTTTTTTCCCTGCCTACGGTTATCGCGATGTCGGCTCCTTTCGCTTCCCTTGTCGGGACTCTCATGACCATTGGGCGTCTTACATCCGATAATGAAATCCTGGTTATGCTTTCATCCGGGCTTTCCTATAAGAATATTTTTCTGCCCGCGATAACGGTCGGTATTATTATTTCCATATTGTCTTTTTTTACAAATGATGTTCTGCTTCCCGCAGGGAGAATTCAGTTTAACAGGCTCTGGCGGCAGATTCTTGTTTCAACTCCCGCGCTGGAACTGGAAGCAAATTCCGTTAAAAGATTCAGGGATACAGTTATCATAACGGGGGACGTTACGGGCAACGCCATTGACAACGTAATTATTCTTGACAGAACCAGTGATGGAGAGCGGCGTATAATAATGGCGGGTAACGCTGAACTTAAGGACAGCGGCAGGGACGGACTCAGCCTTGATCTTGAAAGGGCATTTATCCAGTCCTCAAAGGAAATTGTCAGGGAAGATTACGATTACGCGAATACAGATTTGCTTCAGTACTGGGTATCAAATGAGAATATTATTCAGGCTGTTATGAGCGTCAGTCCAACGGAAATGAGTTCCAGAGATGTTCGCACGACGATAAGGAACAGAACCGAAGAGTTGGCGATAAGGGTAAATGAAAGAAAGGGCAGAGTTGTAGTACAGGCTGCCGCGCTGGAAAATATTCTAAGGGCCGGACCTTTTGAGGATTCATGGAACCGCAGGTCGTCCGCTATTACAAGTTTTCAGCGTGAAACCCAGACTCTCTCAAATATCAGAAACGACCGCACTCTTCTTGTTAATTTAATAGAATATTACAAAAAATTTTCCGTTCCATTTGGGGCGTTCTTTTTTGTGTTTCTCGCGGTCTCCCTGGGTTTGATGGCAAAGAAGAGCGGACAGACAGTCGGCTTTATTCTGGGTATTATAATCGCTGTCCTTTACTGGGTTATGCTTTTTTTGGGGCAAACCATGGGTTTACGCGCAGGGACTCCTCCTTTCTGGTCAATGTGGCTTCCCAATATTCTATCGCTGGTTATCGGAGTTGTTTTGGCGATAGTAAGGGTACGCAAATGATACTTGACAGATATCTGGTACGCCAGTTCTTTCCCATTTTTTTTATCGCTGTATTCATGTTTGTATTCCTGCTGTTGTTAATCGACATGTTTTCAAACCTTGTCCGTTACATCAATAATGAAGTGTCTTTTCTTATGATCCTGAAAATAAGCCTGTATTTTATCCCAAAGAGCGTCTCATACGCGATGCCAATTTCGCTTCTTTTTGCCGCCGCGTATACCCTTGGAGATCTTTACTCAAGAAACGAGCTTACAACCATATTTTCTTCCGGCATTCCCTTCTGGCGTTTCAGTCTCTCTCTTGTTATAATCGGTATGTTTTTTTCGTTCTTTTCGTTCTTCCTGGATGATTTACTTGTGATCCCCACTCTTAAAGTAAAAAATGATCTTTCAAGGCGCGCCCTGCGCCAGTATGTTACCGAAAACAACTCTGATATTGTTATCAAGACAAGAAACGGACGGCTTGTTTACTCGGTAGATTTTTTTGATAATGTCAATTTGGTGTTAAATGGCATAAGTATTGTAGAGATGGATGATAACGGAGAGTTTATCTCGCAAATCCGCGCTCCCTCAGCGGAATGGACAGGATCGCACTGGGAATTTTCCAACGCTGTTATTTATCAGTATGAAGATGACATCTTAAGGATTCGTTCCCTTCCCCCGAACTCTTCGTATAACGAGTCTCCCGATGTGTTCAGAAGAAATTCGGTAAATGTTGAAGAACTTTCGGCAAAAGAAGCGGGGCTTCTTGTTAATGACCTGCGCGATGCCGGGCTTCCTTTTCTTAAGGCGCAGACAAATTATTACCACCGTTATTCGTTTGCGGTAACTCCGTTTATTGTAATGATCCTTTCCATACCTATGGGCGGAAAATTCAGAAAAAACATTCTTCTAATGAGTCTTTTCGCGAGTCTTTCCGTTGCGGTTGTGTACTACATAGCGGAAATGCTCAGTATGACAATGGCGAACCTTAACTATATCCCTCCCGCCGCCGGAGCGTGGTTCCCTGTTTTTTTGTTTGTCTTTATCGGGTTTTTCCTGTTGTGGAGCGCGAAAACATAGTGCGTTTCAGTGTAACCTGCCGGGACAATCTTTGCCGCGCGAGGACCGGAATATTGCACCTGACACACGGGGACGTCGCCACTCCTGTTTTTATGCCTGTCGGGACAAATGGGACTGTAAAGGCTCTTACCTCGGGCGATTTAAAGGAAATCGGTTTTGATTTGATTCTTTGCAACACATACCATCTGTATTTAAGGCCGGGAGAGGAAGTTATTGAAAAAGCCGGCGGTCTTCACAGGTTTATGAACTGGGACCGCAATATCCTGACGGATTCGGGAGGCTTTCAGGTCTTTTCCCTTTCCGCGTTACGCAAAATTACAGGCGAGGGCGTGTGGTTTCAGTCGCATATTGACGGCTCTAAACATTTCCTGAGTCCCGAAAAAGCCGTAACAATCCAGGCGATCCTTGGCAGCGACATTCAGATGCAGCTTGATTACTGCACTCCCTGGGGAGCGTCGCGGGAAGAGTCTGAGAAGGCCCTCGCCATTACTGACGAATGGCTTGTGAGGGCAAAAAACAAGTGGGAAGAAGCGGTTTCGGGCGGCGAATATAGGGGAAGCCTCTTCAGCATTGTACAGGGCAATTTCTTTCCAGACTTGCGCAAAAGGAGCGCGGAGACTTGCGCCGCTTGTGGCGCTCCAGGAATAGCTATAGGCGGTCTTTCCGTAGGGGAGCCTGCCGAACTCTTTAACGAGACGCTTGCCTACACGGCGTCTCTTTTGCCCGAGGAAAAGCCGCGTTATGTAATGGGCATCGGCACTCCTGAATACATACTGAACGCAATAGAGCAGGGTATTGACATGTTCGACTGCGTCCTTCTTACGCGGGAAGGCCGAAACGGCAGGGTATACACCCGTAGGGGCCCGTTCGCGCTGAAAAAAGCCGAAAACAGGCTGGATTTTTCGCCGATAGATAAAGAGTGCGGCTGTAAAGTTTGCAGGGAGTACTCACGCGCGTACATGAGGCACCTGTTCAAGACAAAGGAGATACTTTGTTCAATGTTGGCAAGTTACCACAATTTGTACTTTATCAACGAACTGGTACTCAACGCCCGTAACGCTATAAAGGATAATATGTTTTTAGAGTTTAAGAGAGACTTTTTATCCCGCTACAGGGAGGCGGAAAATGAATAGATGCTTTTCATGGTTAATCGTTGTCTTTATTTTCTCTGTCAGTTCTTTTGCTTACGCCCAGAATGTGGAACCCTCGCGGCTTGCGACGATAAAGTACGGTACGGAGACTGAAATCACCGCGTTAATACAGTCCCTGCGGACGGAAGGAGCCGATTACCTTGATGATGAGCTTACCGCGCTTATGGAAACGACCCGAAACCAGAGAATTTTAAGCGGCATTTTCGCCTTCTTTGGCGAGCGTGAAAAAAGCGGTCTTGAGGATCGGGCAATCAAGGCAATACAGGAGCGCGAGGACGAGGCGAATGAAACAGTTCTCTCCGCCGTTGATTACCTGGGAAGGGTAAGGGCAGGGGACGCGGTTCCCGCTCTTATGGAACTTCTTGATTCCGAGGAACGGCGTTTTATGAACACCGCCTTTCGCGCCCTTGGACGAGCGAGTTCGGCAAATACCCAACTGGCTGATGAGACAGCCGATTTCCTTACAGATTATTACAACAACCGCAATCCCGGCGACGACAACCGCAGGGAGGTAATTGCCGCGTTAGGCGAAACGCGCTCCGCGAACGCGGTTCCCCTGCTTGTTGAGCTTGCTTCCAATACTGACGAGCGCGTGCCGCTTCGGGTCGCCGCGCTGGAAGCGCTTTCCAGAGTGGGAGATCCGGCAGGCCTTGACGCGATTCTTCTCTGTGTAAGAACAAACGATCCCAATGTGCGTTCAGTCGCCGTTGCCGCGCTTGGACCCTTTTCCGGCGAAGAGGTGGACAGCGCAATACTGGACGCTTTCAGGGATTCGTATTACCGCACGCGCATGGCCGCAGCGCAGGCAAGCCGTGAACGGAAGTTTGTTGACGCCATCCCCTACCTGCAATTCCGAGCGGAACGCGACGAGGTTCCCAATGTAAGGGATGAGGCAATCCGCGCCCTTGGCGAAATAGCCAACGATGAGGCGATAGCCATCCTTGAAAACCTGTTTACCGAGAGAAAGAACTCCGACCGTGTCCGCCTGCTTGCCGCGGAAATGCTCATGAAGAACGCCGCGGGAAAAAACCTGAGCAGGGTAATGGCTGAGCTTGACGAGGCGAAACTGAGAAATCAGACAGCCCTTACAAACGGCTTTTTAAAGATAATAGGAGAGGCGCATATAGACGGCGACACAAGTGAAATCGAAGGACTCACACGCCGCTTTCTGCAGAACGGGAATATCATGGAAAAGCTGTACGGGCTTGATATGGCAGCTAACAACAATCTTGTAAACCTTTCTGTGGAAATTACCGCACTGTTAAGTGACAGAAATGAGAGCCTTGCAAACAAGGCCAGGCGTACCGCTGAAAGACTTGGTATTGAAATATAAATGCAAAGATTTGACAGGGGCGCAATCCGCGAAATAATAGACAGGTGCCTTGAATTGTACCCATGTGACGTTGATATCCGTTATGACGAGCCTATGGGGGATCACACCACTTTCAAAGTCGGGGGCCCTGCCCGCTGCTTTCTGCGCCCTCAGGGGGAAAGTTTCCCGCTCTTTTCCGCCGCCCTTGTAAATTACGCCCATGCCGCGTCGATCCCTGTTCTCATTCTCGGAGGCGGCGCGAACGTTGTTGTTTCAGATAACGGAATCCACGGCATAGTGCTGGACACAGGCGGCTGGAAGGGCTGCTCTGTAGCAGGGGAAGGGATCATCGTTAAAAGCGGGACAAGTATGGACGAGACTGCGGAATACGCCGCCGCTGCCGGTCTTACCGGGCTTGAGTTCCTCGCGGGAATGCCCGGCAGTATAGGCGGCGCGGTATGGATGAACGCCCGCTGTTACGGCAGCGAAATAGCGGATGTTCTGGAGTGGACCGGGATAATCAACAGTGGGAAAAGTGCGGGTAACAGTGATCGTATTATAGAAAGGATCGTTACAGGACAGTTGCCGGAAGGGACCGGCTTTGGCTACAAACACAGCCCGTTTCAGGAGATGGACTGCCTGATTCTTTGGGCTTGCTTCAAATTGAGACACGGTGAGGAAAACGCGATCCGTGATGCGATGGAAAAGAACAGGCGTGACCGCCGCGAAAAGGGGCATTACCTCTTTCCATGCGCAGGCTCTGCCTTCAAAAACAACCGTGAGTTTGGGAAGCCCACGGGTCAGATAATTGACGAGCTTGGCTTGCGCGGCTTCCAGCTTGGCGGCGCGCAAGTCGCTCCCTTTCACGGAAATATCATCATCAACACTGGAAGCGCGACAGCGGCGGACATTCGCTCCCTTATGGACGAAGTCGCCGCGAAAGTTAAAGCCGCGACAGGCTTTGTTCTTGAGCCTGAGATTCTTTTTGTTGGCGATTAGAGGAGGATTATGTCACTCAACACTGTAATGGAAGTTATCCATCATATCCGCGCGAAACTCTACCCAAACAACCTGCCCGGCAAGAAGGGCGCGTACATCGCCAGACCTGCGTGTGAAGCGTCCCTCAACGTCGATGAGATATGCGCGTCGCTAAAGCTGCGCGGCGGCTTTACCGGCAATTGCAACGACCTTGCCTTCAGCGTGACGGCTGGAGTCGCATACCTGTCAAGGCTGGACAGGCGTTGTTGCGCCGCCTTGTTACTGTTTCGTCCAGTTTCCGTCATTGCCTCTAACATACGTTCCCCTGCCCGAATAAACTTGATGCAAATTGCCGTCAAAAGGCCCAACATTTTCCATAACCACGCCGCCCCGCCCAACCTCATTTTCGAGCTTCACGCCGTCTCCCTCAAAGATTACTGTGGTTATCGGATTTTCTCTAAACGCCCCATACCCTATGGTGCGGACGCTTGCGGGTATGGTAACGCTGGTCAGTTTACAAAAATGAAACGCTAATGACCCAATACTGGTAACATTGTTGCCGAGGGTAAGGCTGGTAAGATTGTCCCCTCTAAACGCGACAGACCCAATGGTGGTAACGCTGTTGGGGATGACAAGGCTTGTCAATCGATGTCCTTGAAACGCACCTTCCTCAATGGTAGTAACGCTGTTTCCAAGAGTAAGGCTGGTCAGTTGGTTGCCGGCAAACGCAGTTCTCCCAATGGTTGTAACGCTGTTGGGGATGGTAACGCTGGTAAGTTGGTTGCGTCCAAACGCGTCCTCCCCAATTTCAGTAAGCCCGTTGCCGAGGGTAAGGCTGGTTAGTTTATTGTCATTAAACGCGCCAATTCCAATGTACGTAACACTGTCGGGGATGACAAGGCTGGTAAGCTGATTGCGGGTTTTAAAGTCCTCCCATCCGCTAAACGCGCCACTCCCAATGTAGGTAACGCTGTTGGGGATGGTGACGCTGGTCAGATTGCTTCTCATAAACGCGCTCCCCTCGATGTAAGTGACGCTGTCTGGTATGGTAAGGTGTCCGGTCAGCGTCTTTGAGGCATAATCTGCCGCCGTAATTCTGGTAGTCCCGGCAGGGATGACTGCCGCGTTTGCGGTTGAAGTTGAAGCGGCAGGCGTTGATGTTGACGGCGCGGTTGTTGCGGTTGCGGCTGGTGTTGTCGCCGTTGATGTTGACGGCGCGGTTGTTGCGGTTGCGGCTGGTGTCGTCGCCGTTGTTGTTGACGGCGTTGTATCAGGCGCGGTTGTTCTCTGTTCCGCCTGCTGTTCCTGTTCGGCGATTTGGGTGATAGCGGTTTCCAGTTTCGCTATTTCTTCCGCCGAGGCGTTTGTGCTTCTTGCCCTGTCAAGTTCGGCTTGCATGGCTTCCATTCGTGCCTGTAATTCCGCTATTGCGGGGTCTGCTTTCTTGGTGCAGGCTGTTACTGTGCTGAGGATCAGCGCGCACATGATTACGGGGATAAGTTTCTTGGTCATAATTTGTACTCCCTTAAAATTGATATATAAAAAAGCCGTGCTGTACGGCGTTTTTTCCAATGCAATGAGGCGACATATTGTGTTGGATGAAAATGTAACTGTTAGATAGTTGACACGGTACTCATGTATATATGATATAATGGAGGGCTTGCCCGATAGCCGATAGCCGATAGCCGATAGCCGATAGCCGATAGCCGATAGCCGATAGCCGATAGCCGATAGCCG
>JGI24698J34947_10000019_pt1 | contig 41067 bp, 37 predicted proteins | sample TergutMp193P3_FD_34947 | JGI IMG/M metagenome (IMG submission 34947) | reverse complement strand
GTTGCCTGTTGCCTGTTGCCTGTTGCCTGTTGCCTGTTGCCTGTTGCCTGTTGCCTGTTGCCTGTTGCCTGTTGCCTGTTGCCTGTTGCCTGTTGCCTCAGCGTTGCGCAATTTTGCGTAGCAAAATTGCGCTGGAGTTTATTCTTTAAACTAGGGGCTTTTTTGGCTGTAAGGGCGGGTTTTTCGCTCATTAGTAGTATTTAATCATACTTTGGGGTTATTGGCAAGGGGGGTTGGACTTTTTCACGGTCGCTTCTTGAGATTTTTCTTCTATAGTAAACTATTTTTTCGCTTCCAGGAGCCAGGCTTCCCTGTAGGCTGCCAGCTCGGGGAAGGTGTTTTTTTCCTGTTCCTGGTAACTCACCTCAAAGTCTCCGGCTAGGTCTTTTAGGGGCTTTCCGCTCAGGGCTATTTTCGCGGTCATTGCCGCGCCGAGGGCTGTGGCTTCGTTGATACCGGTCAGGTATACTTTGTTGTTCACCAGCGCGGAAGAGAGCAGGCGGCTGTACGACTCATCCTTGCGGAATCCGCCCTCTGTGTAAACTTCGCAGCCGTTTTCAATGCCGACACGCTCCAACGCTGTGAGGGTCTGCATGACCAGGGATACGCGCAGAGCGGCGAAGGAGCTTTCATATCCGGCCAGGTTATTGGGAGGCGAATCCTCACCGTTGAAGAGGTAATCCTTCCCGTCCTGAACGATCCGCGCTTTGGAAGACGGGAATTGCCCAGAGCCTTGAGTTAGTTCAGGCAGAAGGAAAAGCCTCTTTTCTTTCAGGATTGAGTGGTACAGCTTTTCATCCCAGCCGGGTATGTCATTGCGGTTGTACTGTCTCATAAAGAACGTTGACCATGTCTCAAATTCCAGCCCGCCCAAAAAGATCGCCGTTTTGATGGGAGCCCCGAACGCTGAAATATTGAAGAGTACCACCTTGCCAAGTTCGTCCGGGGCAAAGCCGTATTTCTCTACCGGGTTCATGATAACGCACCATGTCCCTGTCGAATTGAGGATAAAGCCCCGTTCCCCTTTTTTGGCGAAATGCGGGAGCAATGCCGAGTTGGAATCGTGGATGCCCATCGTTACTATGGTTTCCCTGGGAAGCCCGGTTTTCGCGGCGAACTCACCGCTTATCGTTCCCAGTGTGTCCCATGACTTGTACAGTTTGTCAGGTATGAGTGAGGCGATGCCAAGTTCATGGGCGACTGTGGAAAGGGCGCTGTCAACCTGATCCCACAGATAGGTGTGGTTTCCCATGTATGTTGTTTCCACTCCCATTTTTCCGGTGAGGCGGTAGCCCCAGTATTGGGGGTACGGAAGGACTGCGGTTACGTTCTTGAACTCTTCGCCAAACTGTTCTTGAGCGAAGAACAGTCCCTTCGCCGGGTTGATCATCGCCTTGAAGAAGGGAGTGCCCGTCCTTGCCTGAAGATCCTCAGGCTTTCCAAAACGCCCGTAGAAACGGCGGTGAAAATCCTCTCCAGGTTCGTGGGTATAAAACACACAGGGAAGGGCGGGCTTGCCGTCCCTGCCGACGCATACAAAAGTAGCGCCGTGGGCGGTAACCGCCAAAGCCTTTATAGGGTATTTCCCCGCGACGCTCTTCAATTCCGCGATGAACCATTCTTCCATAGCCTGAAGGTCGTGGGTCTCAAGTCCGTTCACCATCTTCGGCTTGAAATTCTGATACCTCGCGTCAAGCTGGCGCAGTGAATCATCGTACACTGCCACTTTTTTGTTGGTCATTCCGATGTCAATAACAGCAATCGCGTATTCCATGTTCCCCTACCTGTACATTGGTCCAAGCGCAGAGCAAGCCCTGTAATCCGAGCCTTCCTTATCCATGCCGAAGGCGTTCCAGTAATTGGGCCTGAAGATCTGCTCTTCCGGCACATTGTGCATACACACGGGGATTCTAAGTATGGAGCAGAGCGAGATCAGATCCGCGCCGATGTGTCCGTATGAAATCGAGCCGTGGTTCGCGCCCCAGTTGTTCATCACATCGTAGGCGGTTTTGAACGCTCCCTTGCCTGTAACCCTGGGAGCGAACCATGTACACGGCCAGGTGTAGTCCGTGCGTTTCCAGAGAATGTCCGACACGTTATCCGGCAGGTTTACCGTCCAGCCTTCGGCGATTTGAATTACAGTGCCGACGCCTTTGACGAGGTTGAGGCGCGACATGGTGACGGGCATTTCGGCGCGTGTGATAAAGCGCGATGAAAAGCCGCCCCCCCTGAAATAGCCGAAATCCGCTGGGTTCCAGGTGGTTGCAGATATGCAGACTTTCCAGTCCTCCTCACTCACTTCCCAGAAGGGCTTCATCACGGCCTTTCCGCCAGCGTCTTTCATCTCCCCACAAGCGTCAACACACGCCGCGCCTGAATTGATCAGGTGGATAAAGCCCCCTGATTCTTTTGCCTTGCCGGAGAGGTCGTAGCCGGTTGCCCGTTTTACCGCGTCAGGACTCCAGTAGGTGCGCACATCGGCGAAAATCTGAGCCGTTCCCGTTAGCAGTTTCCCGAACAGCATCCCGGCGGCGTTAAGCGTGTCGTTTTCGGTCGCCAAAATGTAGGGTTCCCGCGCCCCTTCCCAGTCAAAGGACGAACACATAAGGGATTCGGGGAAGTCGCAGTTGGGGTAGAAGTCTGTCCACTGTCGCTGACCCTGAAAACCGCCGGCTATGGCGTTGTGACCGAGTCTCTCTTCCTCACAGCCGGCAGGCAGGTTTGGGTTGCCGTTGAAAAGGTCCTTGATTATGCACATCATCTTGACGACGAATTCCCACGCCTTGTCCTGCTCTGCCCTTGAGCGTTGCAACTGGGGCGGGTTTTTGTCAAAACCTTCCTTACAGTACTGTTTTGTCCAGGCGAGCGCCTTTTGAAATTCCTTCTCGTCGTAGATGCCGTTTTCCATACGGCGTATGATTTCCACTTCATCGACGCTCTCAACTCTCATCCCCAGGTATTCCTCAAAGAAGTCGCAGTTGATTATTGAACCGGCAATCCCCATGCAGATTGATCCGATCTGCAAATAGCTCTTGCCCCGCATTGCAGCCGCCGCAAGCGCAGCCCTGCCGAAACGCAGGATTTTTTCCTGCACGTCGGCGGGGATTTCCGTGTCGCCTAAGTTCTGCACGTCATGACCGTAAATGCCGAAGGCGGGCAGTCCCTTTTGCGCGTGGCTCGCCAGCACTGACGCGAGGTACACCGCGCCGGGACGCTCCGTACCGTTGAAGCCCCACACTCCCTTGATGGTTTGCTTTTCCATATCCATTGTTTCAGAGCCGTAACACCAGCAGGGCGTAACCGTAAGCGTGATGTCCACGCCTTCCCGCCGGAATTTATCCGCGCATGCCGCCGCTTCCGCCACCCTGCCGATTGTTGTATCCGCGATCACAACCTGAACCGGCTCCCCGTTTGAGTAACGCAGGTTCTTTTCGAGCAGAGCCTTTGCCGCTTTCGCCATATTCATGGTCTGAACTTCAAGAGATTCCCTAACTTTCAGAGCGCCCTGCCGTCCGTCAATAGTCGGCCTCACGCCAATTTTCGGATACGCGCCCTTAAAACGATTAACCGCCATATTCCCTCCGTAGCGGAATGACCCCTTTCTTCAAAATAATATTTCCGTATTTCACGGTTTCCCCTGTCATAAGCACCGCGAACGCTTTTTTCGCGCGCTCATAAAACGCGAAACGTTCCACACGTTCAATGACCGGTGTTCCGGGCCAGCGCCGGTCGATTACCGCCCTATAGGATCTTTCGACAGCTTCGTCCAAATTGTCGCCAGGAACCGGAGCCATCATGACAACCGGGTTTGGCACATAGGAATCAAGGTTCATCAGGGACAGAATTCCGTCCAAAAGCGCGGGTATCCTGATACCATCCGCCCGGATCACGCGGGAGTTTATCGAATCACCGGGGAAAAAGGCGTCCGCCAGCACAATTTCATCCCCATGCCCCATACGAAAAAGGGCGTCAAGCAGATCGGGACTTATTACGGGATCTATCCCAATTAGCATACTATCTCCTGTACGTTATAATAATCCAACCAAACCATCAGCATGTCAATAAAAAGATGTATTGGAAAGCGCCGGAACACGCTGGGAATAGATCAACGCTGGTCAGGACGAAGCGTATCTACATCCCAGCCTTCTTTGGCGTTACTCTGTGTGAAAACCAATTTTTCCTGTTTTCCTGGGTTGTTCCATGAGATTGTTTAGAACTTGTACGATTTGTTTTATCGCCTTGTCATGTTTTGAAAATTTATAATCATTATTTTCAATATGAAGCATCAAGAGTCTATGAAGTTCCTCGATTCGTATGTCCTTGGTAAACACATAAGGTGAAAAACGTACTTTAGATATATTCTTATTTGCGGTCACAAATTGTGACCGCAAAATATTCCATTCATCCTGTGTCAATTTAAACATAAAATCTGACGGAAAACGCTCAATATTGCGCTTGACGGCTTGATTTAGAGCCTTTAGTTCAACCCCATAGAGTTCAGCCAAATCGCGGTCGAGCATGGCTTTTTGCCCGCGTATTTCATATATCATGTTTTGAATTTTTGCTAATTTACCTGCCATGAATTTATATTACCATAAATGTACACGCAAAGCCATTGTCTCAGGGTTTCAAAACCACAAACCCCGCAGCCCCAATCAAAAAATTATCCTGCTCTTCCCAGGAGGCGAAAATGCTGTCCCCCGCCTTGCCAACTCCGGTGTAGAAAAAACCTTCCGGCAGCGGCGGCAATGCCGGGTGAATTATTTCATCCACGGGAGAAGCGGAACTGTAAAATAAATCCAGCGAAACGCTTTCTCCCGCCCGCGAAAGATCGGCGGCGCGAAGTACGCGGATTTCAGGATTGGGGCCGCTTCTTTTTACCGCCCTGTAGTACCAGAAACCATCGCCGCCGGGACGAAGGGTATCCACATCCCAGCCTTCCTCAGCGGGGAAAAACTGTAAGGCGGGGATGTCAATGGGAAACGGCGAATTTGATTCCATATTGAAACTCCACGTTCTGGGCTGCGGAAGAGGGGCGTCTACGTCCAAAAAACGGTCGTCGATGTAAAGAAGAGCCGCGGGTTTGTCGTCATAGTAAACAAAACCTCCTACCGTATACTGCCGCCAGAAGCGGTCTGAAAAACGGTACAGGGCAAGCCCCGGAGTCGTCCCGCCGTTAGGTGCAAGTTTTAAAAAACCGTCGCGGTTTACCGCCATTACAAGCCCGTCCTCCCTTTCCTGAAAAAAGCGGACATGCAGCGCCATAGTCCACGGGACAAGGGCGGCGGAAAGAACCGCGTCCTCTATAACACGCAGATGAACCGGTCCCTCTTCCGTTAGCTGAAACCAAAGCGGCTGTTCCCCCGTCCGCAAAATAGCCTGCGCCCTCGCCGAAGGCCGCGTTTCAACGGCGGAAACCGGAACCGGAGCCGGAACAGAATTAATTTCAGAACTTCCACCTGAAGTACGCGTACAGGACACAACGACAAACATACATAATATAGAACACAGAACAATACAAGAATTTTTAACCATTCTAATTCCTAATTTACAAAATCCTCCGGGAAAGTTATCTTGCGGTTTTCCGGCGAACCGGGAATAACCGCTACAGGTCCGCAAAATCTGCCCCAGACCTCGGCGTCATCGGTGAACTCTTCATTGACAAGAGAGGCGGCTTTTTCATGGGCATAAAGAATTTCCGGGAACCTGAAGCCTTGAGGCGTCTGCGCGGTCCCTGTGTTCACGCGCTTCAGGTGGGTTTTTATAAAAACATCCGGCGGCTCTCCACCCTGCGCCTCTATGGGGGCGTCACATTCCTTTGGAGTATCCGTAAGAGGAAGCAGTGGAATGACAGCGCCGTGTTTTTTTACCGCCTCAATTACTTTCTCAATAAGGGACGAGCTGATCCACGGTCTCGCGCCGTCGTGAATTAGCACATAACGCGGGTTGTACGCCAAAAGAAGGGAAAGCGCGTTAAAAACCGAAGCTCTGCGGGTACTTCCGCCGTTCACAAAAAGAATCTCCGGTCTTTTCCATGTCAGGTACTCGGGGGGAAGAGACTTGCGGGCGATTTCTTCGCCGTTTTCAGGAACCGCGATTACGATTGTTTCCACATCCTGAACGGCGGCAAAGGCGCAAACCGCCGACCCCAGGACTGTAAGAGAACCCGCGCTGTCCAGTTTTTGATATTCCTTTTTGATTCCGCCCATGCGCATGGACGCGCCCGCCGCGCAGATAACAGCCGCCGCAGAAGGCATGCCCATGGTTACTCAAGTTCCAGACGGGAAAAAATCATACCCTCAACTTCTTCCCTGGATTTACGCAGAGAAATGGAAATCTCGTCTTCCAGCAATTTTAAAGCCGAGTCGTAAAGTTTCCGCTCCTGAATTGGCAGTTCCTTTACCTTGCTCCTGTGGTAAAGTGAACGGACAATACTCGCTATGTCCCTGACGCTTCCTTTTTTAAGGAGATCCAGATTCATCTGGTAGCGCATCTTCCAGTCGGAGGGAATCGGCTCATAATCTTCGCTCATCAATTCAAGCGCCTTGGCCGCTTCGTCTCTGGAAACCGTCGGGCGAATGCCAAGTTCCACGGCTTTGTCAATGGGAACCATGATTGTCATGTCCGTAACTTCAAGATAGATAACGTAATAGGGAATCTTGGAATCTTTGAATTTTTTTTGAATTATGGACTTAATTACCCCAACTCCCTGGCTGGGATATACCACTTTTTGATCAACCTGAAAGGTCTTAGCTTTACTCATTTGGTTAAATATTACCATAAAACCCGGACGCTTGCAAATCAGCCCTGCCGAGGGGGTCCGTTCACCCTTGCCTGAAGTGTCCATCCAGCCCTGCCAAATTGCCTGTTTTTTTGTTGACAAACCTAAAAAATTAAGATAAGCTAAGGTGAGGAATTTAAACATTTTATAGGAGGTATCAAATGTTACCAAAATCAAAAGTTGTCATGTGCGTTCTCATAGCACTAATTATGGGTTCTTTATTATTTACGAGCTGTCAAAAGAAAGACGACCGTATAACATTGAATGTGTTCTTCTATCTGGAAGCGACCGCGCCCAATGCTATAGCAGACGCCAATGACTGGTTCGACACCTTTGAGAGGAATAATCCTGATGTCAAAATCGAAAGGGAAAACCTCTTCAGCGAAGCTTTCCACGACAAGCTCAGGTCATACGCCGCGGCGGGAAATCTTCCCGACGTAATGTATGTCTGGCCGTCTGGACGTTCTGATTATCTGCATGATCAGAAACTCCTCAAGGATCTTACGCCTTTCATTAACAGGGACGGTATTAGAAGCCTCTACATACCCCTGACAATGGATCCGTCTCAGCAGCAGGCAGGATATATGGCAATGATTCCGCAGGGCATCACCACTACCCACGCTTTCTTCACCAATATGGAAGTGCTTAACGCCGTTGGTCTACAGCCCGCGAAAACATACGCGGAACTTGTAGCCCAGGTTCCAGTGTTGCGGGCAGCCGGTTATGAGACGGTTTTAATACCCGCGAAAGACGACTGGGTAATGCAGAGCTGTCTTTTCTCCATGGTTGCGGGACGTTTCTGCGGAGCCAACTGGGAAGCAAGGATTCACAGCGGACAGGCAAAATTTACCGATCCTGAATTTGTAGCTGCCCTTGATTTTGTCAGGCGGTTATATGCGGACGGCGTAATCAGCAGAGAGGCTGTCGGCGTTGAATACGGCGAAGGTCCCGGTATGTTCGCCAACAACAGGGGAGCTTACTATATTGACGGTGACTGGCGTGTAGGCGCTTTCATCACGGACGCGGACACCAGACAGGCTTTGATCAGCCCCACAAGACAGAACAACATCAGGATTGGAGTATTCCCCGACATTGAGGGCGCAAGACTCAATTCGTCAAGCTCGGTTATCCTCGGCGTAGGTTACGCGATGGCGGCTTCTATTCCCTCAGGTTCGGCAAAAGAAGACGCCGCATGGCGCCTTATTAAGTGGCTGACCGGAAAAGAAGTTTCCGAAAAGAGAACCGAGAACGGCGGTACGCCGACTCCGTCCAGAACGGACCTGAATTTTGCCGCGATGAACCTTGAACCAATGCAAAGGGCTATCGGCGCTTTGGGAAATGAGTTCTCAACAGCTACAAGCGTAATTGACGGCGTGTTCCCCTCCGAAGTTTACAATCCGATCAACGTAGGTTTGATTGAGATAGCTTTGGGCAACAGGACACCTGCACAGGTAGCCGCCGACGTTCAGAGAGCGTTCGATACATGGAAAGCAAGCAATTAAGCTAGAATGAGAAAACAAGGCAGGAGTAATATGAGAGACAGTTTATCAAAACGTGAAGAACGGGCATCCTATATTGTACTTGTACTGCCTGCCTTGCTTCTCTATCTCTTTGTGATGGCTTTCCCGGCGATATTTTCATTTATCTTGAGCTTTTCAAATTTCCGCGGGGGAAGGCTTTTCGCAAGCGGCGCCCTCAGCTTTGGAGGTTTAAGAGCCTACAGGCAAATTTTTGCCGATCCCTATTTCTTTATTGCACTTAAAAACAACCTCTATATTGTTCTTGTATCTGTTTTTGGACAGATACCCCTGGGGTTTTTCCTCGCCTACATACTCTCGCGGAGTCTTATCAAGAAGACGGACTTTTTTCAGGCCGTTATTTATCTGCCGAATGTAATCGCGGCGGTAATTATCGGTATCCTTTTTAACAGATTTTTCTTGACCTCAAACAGCGTCTGGGTGGAAGTACAAAAGTATTTTAATCCTGAATACGAATTCATATACGGTAAAAACTCCATGGCAGTCATTCTTGTTTGTATACTCTGGATGTATACCGGTCTTTATATGATTATCTTCCTTGCGAATTTACAGAAAATAGACGTATCAATTATCGAAGCTTCGAAAATAGACGGGGCAACTGAAATGCAGACCCTTTTTCATATTATACTGCCGGCTTTGTCCGGTGTAATTGTAACCACCGCTATCCTCGCGATTTCAGGTTCTCTTAAGTCCTTCGACCTTATCTTTGTAATGACAGGGGGAGGACCGGCTTTCAGAACCAGTGTTCTATCAATTTATATGTATAATAAAGCGTTCCAGGGCGCGCCTAATTACCCTGTAGCCAACGCCATTTCAACAGTAATGGTAGTTATTTGTTTTATACTAATCGGTTTAACGCAGCTTGCCGAAAAACGCTTCGGCGGTAGGGATTAATATGGCAGATATACGAAAATCAAGCACTTTAGGCAATCTTATCATGTACGCCATCGTAATTGCTTTTACAGTTATGGCGATATATCCGGTTTTTTGGGTCATAATGAGTTCCTTTAAAACCACTCAAGAGTACATGCTCAGGAGCAAACTGTCTCTTCCGACAGCGTTCTTTTACAGGAATTATACTATAGCGTGGCGGGACGCCAGGTTTGCTACCCTCACGTTAAACAGTATATTTTATACAGGCGTTACCGTTATTACCATAATTATCCTGAGTTTTATGGCCGGTTTTGCCTTTGCCAAACTTCCGACCAAGGTGACGCCTATTCTTCACGGCACTTTTATTATAGGCATACTCATATCCCTTCAGTGCATCATGGTACCCTTATTTATGCTGATAAACACGGTCGGCTTATTCAATACCAGGCTGGGGGTGCTTATACCGTACATCGGTATGGGGCTTCCGATGGCTGTCTACCTTGCCACAGAATACATCAAGGGTATACACAACGAGATAATCGAATCCGCCCGTATAGACGGCGCCTCCTATATGCGCATTTTCATAAGTGTTATCATGCCAATGGCGGCGCCTGTTGCCACTACTGTAGCGATACTCACAACTACCGGAACATGGAACGAGTTTATGTTTATTAATGTTCTGGTTTCCTCGGATCGTTTAAAAACCCTGCCTGTGGGAATCAATATGTTTTCCGGTTCGTTAGCCACAGATTACGGCAAACAATTTGCCGCCTTGGTTATCGGAATGATGCCGATGATTTTCTTTTACATTATTTTCAGAAAACAGATAACCAAGGGTGTTTCCGCCGGAGCGGTCAAGGGTTAAATGACGCGCCTTGTCTTGGACGGTATATGGCAGTTTGGAAACGAAAAAATAAACGCCGAAGTGCCTGGTACTGTTCTTGGAATATGGACAGGCTCAGGGACTGTTCCAGACCCTTATTACGGTGAAAATGAAAAAAGCATAACTCCCCTTTTTAATAAAGAGTTTCAGTATTCCAGGAATTTTTCCGTCAGCAGTGAACTTTTGGCGCACGATACGGTAGAGCTGGTATGTCTTGGCATTGATACCCTGGGAGAAATTTTCATTAACGGAAAGAGCGTAGCGCGGGTAAATAACATGCACCGCAGTTGGCGTTTCAATGTAAAAGAACTGTTAAAACAGGGCGAAAATTCAATCCGTATTGTTCTTTTTTCCTCAATTAGCTATATAAATAAGGCTTTTCGCAAGGGGCAGATAAGCTATATAAGTACCGGCGGTATGCCGGGCTCAGGTTTCTTGAGAAAGACCCACTGTCAGTTTGGCTGGGATTGGGGGCCGCAGCTTCCAGACGCGGGGATTTGGCGCGGTATTTACCTTGAGGGCTGGAGTTACGCGAAACTTGCCGATGTGTACATTGTCCAGGAACACCTGCCTCCCTCTGATGCCAGGGATACAAATGAAACAACGGGCGGGGCTGTAACTTTACGGGCAAGAATTAAAGTACAGCCAAACGACCTGAAACGTTTTTTATCAGAGGGAAAAGTTCTTAAAGCGATCCTGAATGTTACGCCCCCCGGTTCCACGCAGAGCGAAGTTTTAAGCGTTACAGGAATCATCTGTGACATTACCGGAGTTTGTGAATTATCGCTTGTAATTGAGGAGCCGCAGTTGTGGCGTCCCAACGGGCTTACGGAAAATCATGGCGTTCAGCCTCTGTACAATGTAAATGTAGACCTGCTTGACTGTGAAGCGGAAACGCCGCGTGTTCTCGATCAATGGCAGGGAAGGATCGGGCTTCGCACCCTTACATACAGCGCGGAAAAGGATCAATGGGGGCGCGAGTTTGCCCTGACGGTAAACGGAATAAAAGTTTTCTCAATGGGAGCGGATTATATCCCAGAGGATTCCAATTTCTCCAAAATAAACAGGGAACGGACAAGGCGGCTTTTGGAAAACTGCGTTAAAGCCAACTTTAACAGTATCCGTGTCTGGGGCGGCGGTTATTATCCCGACGACTATTTTTACGACATCTGCGACGAACTGGGCCTCGTGGTCTGGCAGGACTTTATGTTTGCCTGCAATGTCTATGAACTAACGGATGATTTCGCGGACAATGTCAGCGAGGAAGTCCGGCAAAACATCGTCCGTATCCGGCACCACCCGTGCCTTGGGCTTTGGTGCGGCAACAATGAAATGGAAATGGGCTGGGTAGACTGGGACAGGGTAAGGCGCCACTCCCCCGCCCTAAAAGCCGATTATATCAAACTTTTTGAGGGAATAATTCCACATATTGTAAAGGAGAGCGACCCTCAAACTTTTTACTGGCCCTCTTCTCCCTCTTCCAGCGGAAGTTTTGATTCTCCCAATGACCCAAACCAGGGCGACGTGCATTTCTGGGATGTCTGGCACGGGCTAAAACCTTTCAGCGAATACAGGAAACACCTTTTGCGTTACTGTTCCGAATTCGGCTTTCAATCCCTGCCTGATATGGAAACAATCAAGACCTTTGCCGAAAAAGAGGATCTCAACTTATTCTCACCTGTTATGGAAGCGCACCAGCGCAACCCCAGGGGGAACGGCATTATCCTGTACTATATTTCCGAAACCTACCGTTACCCAAAAGATTTCCCTTCCCTTGTCTATATTTCCCAGGTCTTACAGATGGAAAGTATTCAGTCGGGAGTGGATCACTGGCGGCGAAACCGTGGCAGGTGCATGGGCGCGATTTATTGGCAGCTTAACGACTGCTGGCCTGTAACTTCCTGGGCAAGCATAGATTACTTCGGAAGGTGGAAGGCTCTCCATTACGGTGCGCGCCGTTTTTTCGCGCCCGTACGGGCGACGGTATTTATTGACAATGAGGAATCACAAAAAAAAGCTCGGGTCTTTGTCCACAACGACACAATGAAAAAACGCGAAGGTACCCTTTCGATGTTCCTGAGGGACAGGGACTTTAACATTCTGACGGAGGTAACTGTAAATGTAAAATTGCCCCCCCTTTGCGCCTGCGAAGTCCTGGTTCGCGACTTCAGCGATGTTGTCAACACTGTCAGCCTTGAACGATCCTGCTTTGTAACAGCGCGCCTTAAAATCGGCGAAGAGACGGTTTCAAAAGAAACTGTCCTTTTCGTTCCCCCAAAACATTTCAATTTCAAAAAGTCCAAATACAGCGTGGAAACATGCGACAGGGGAGATCATTTCACGATAAGCATAAAAGCGGACAGTTTCTGCCGTTTCGTCCGCGTAAAAATCAAGGGAGAAGATCCGGTATTCTCAGACAACTACTTTGATATTACGGAAAAAGACGGCGCAGAAATAAAAGTATCAAAAGAAGAATTAAAAAAAACTTATACGGAAAAATCCCTAAAAAAATCAATTGATGGTATAATCAGTGTAAACGACAGCTATTAGGGTTGTTCGGAAATTCCGGTCTGAACATCTTAAATTAGTAAAACTCTAAAACACTTAAGGAGAAAAAAATGGCGGAAATTCGCAGGCTGGAGACTGAAGATCTGCTTCAGTTATACAGGATACACACAATAGTTTACAATATGCGCAAGGATTTTTCCAAAGAAGAAAACAGGCAGATTGACCCCCTGGAACATCCGGCGCATTGGGCATGCGGCGCTTTTGAAAATGGAAAACTTCTCGCCGGAATGTTTGAATCGGATTTCCTTATGCGTTTCGACGGACACAGCGTCAAAATGACCGGTATAGGAGGGGTCGGAACCCTGCCGGAAGCCCGCAAGGGCGGCCATATCCGGCGCATTTTTGAAAAAATACTGCCTGAAGCTTACGAGAAGGGGGTTGTCTTTTCAAACCTTACTCCCTTCTCACATGATTTCTACCGGAAATTCGGCTATGAAATCGCGTGCGCCAGAAACAGCATAAGCATTAACGCCGGTGATCTATCCGATATAAAGCCAAAGGGTGAATATATTCACATTCTGCCCGGAGACGATACCTCGCAGCTTGCGGAAGTACACTCAGCCTATATCGCCGGTATTAACCACGGCATACACAGAGACTATTGGCCCGACAACCGGGCGTGGAAAATTTTTACAAGGGATGACCCTTGCGCGACGGGAAGTTTTCTGTACTTATGGAAGGACGAAACAGGAAAGGCACGAAGCTATATAAAGTACCAGGACATAACGGAAGACGGGGATCACCACATGAAGGTAAGGGAGTTAGCCTTTATCGACAGGAAGGGGCTTTACGGCGCGCTTGGCATAGCCGGCGGACTTTCCGCCCAGTTTGAAAATTTCAATTGGGCCATGCCCACATTTATTGACCCGTGCGACTTCATAGGCGATGCCTGGTCGATAGAAATGAAAACCATTCCCAGAGATATGACAAGGGTTGTAAATGTCAAAACCGCTCTGGAACTGATGCGTACTCCTTACGGCGAAGGTAAATTTATCGTCGAAATAAAAGACGAAAATATTACAGCTAACAGCGGAAAGTACCTTGTAGAATTCGGGCCGCAGGGGAAAAAAGTGGCTTACACCAAAAAAGAGGCGGACGTTATATGCGACATCCGAGTATTCAGCCAGCTTGTTACAGGTTACAGGACAATTGAAAACGCCCTGTATTCACGCCAATCGGGATTGGAAGTAAAAAGCAATCTGGAAACATTAAAGCGCGTGTTTACTCTCCGTCCCCAGCACATAACGGAATATTTTTAATGGAAAAGAAGTTATCAATTATTCCCGCGCCGGTTTCAATCAGGTACACAGGCGGAACATTTCAATCCAAAGGGCTGCCGGCAATTACCGCGGACAGCGCGTTTAGCAGAGAAATGGAGGCAGTACGCGTACAGTTACGCGACGATTTTGACAGGATGGGCTATTCAGGCGGCGAATTGGGAAAACTTGTGTTTTGCAGTATGGGATTGGAAAACTCCAATAGCGAGGCTTACAAACTTGATATAACAAAGGCGAACATCACCATAAAAGCCGCCTCTACAGCGGGAGCGTATCACGGGATTCAAACATTGCGTCAACTGTTCCTTTCGGAATTTAAGGACGGAGAGATTTGCCTGCCCTGCGCGGAAATTACCGATTATCCCCGTTTTTCATGGCGGGGCATGATGCTGGACTGTTCCCGTTATTTTTACAGCGTCCCCTTTATCAAAAACCTGATCGACGTACTTTCCATTCATCACATAAACCGTTTTCATTGGCACCTAACGGATGATCAGGGCTGGCGGCTTCCGGTAGAAAAATACCCGCTGTTAACTGAAATTGGCTCCCGCAGGCAGCAAACAAGACTTATGTGGCAGCCCTACTCAGGCGGCTTTTACACTGAGGATGAAATTCGCGAAGTGGTGGAATACGCCGCCTCTCGCCATATCGAAATTATCCCCGAAGTTGATCTGCCGGGACACGCAAGCGCGATTCTCGCCTCCTATCCGGGACTTGGCTGTACAGGAGGGCCCTACCGCGTTGAGGATCGCCACGGTATCATGGAAGAAATTCTTTGCGCGGGAAACGATCAGATTTTCGATTTAGCCGCCGCTGTTTTTGATGTCCTTGCAGGGCTTTTCCCCTCAAAGTGGGTGCATATCGGCGGCGATGAGGTTTTGCCAAAACGCTGGGACGCCTGCCCCAAATGCCAAAAAAGACTCGCCGAACTTGGTCTTGAAAAATCAGCCGAACTGCAAAGCTGGATAACACAAAAACTTGTACAGTTGCTTTCTGAACGCGGAAAAACCGCAATCGGGTGGGACGAAGTACTGGAAGATTCACAAAAATTCAAACTGCCAAAAGAGACTGTAGTCATGTCATGGCGCGGAGAAGCGGGCGGAATCAAGGCAAGCTCTTTGGGACATCAGGTTATAATGTCACCTAACACCTGCGGCTGTTATCTGGATTACAAGCACAAAAACGAACCGGAAGAGCCGGGGCAGTTATTTGGCGGAACCGCTTCGGTTTTTGCGTCCTATTCCATGGACCCGGTAACTCAGGCGATGAGTGAAGAGGACGCGTCTTTGATTCTTGGCGGACAGTGCAATTTGTGGTCGGAACTTATCTATGCCGGAAAAATCGCCGAATACATGATCTTTCCGCGCCTGTGCGCGGTAGCCGAAGCGGTGTGGACAGCGAAGGAAAACAAAAACTTCGACGACTTTTCAAAGCGGCTGTCTGTACACCGGGAACGGCTGGATCTGTTAGGCATAAACCAATACCGCGGAACGCTCAGGTAGATTGATCGAAGGATATTCCCAATAAAAACTAAAAAATCGCCGGTTTTCAGGCTGGTGATTTAAAAATTATTTTATATTTTCTTAATTTCTTCTAATTTATTACTTAGATAAATTAAGAAATGATTCCAATATAGAGTACGATTACCAACTTTTAGTATTTCAGGGGGTTGATTTGAATCAAAAGGTTCTTTTATCAAATCTATAATTTTATCTTTAAATATTGATTTGTTTTTTCCTTTATTAAAAGGATATGACAATAATATCTGGACTATTTTATCCAGTATTTTATCACACTTATCAGTCGCTCCATTCATATCGTCATATTTAGGAATTGGAAAACCTGAATATACTTCTAGTATTTTATTTATTTTTTGATATTTTTCAAGTTTCTCCGTATCGTCTTCGATTAAATCGTATTGATCTGACATATTCTACTCTCCCTTCATTTTGATAGTCGAACTAAGTTCAACTTTTAAAGACATCAAAAGGGAGAACGTTAAATTCTCCCTTAGAAAAACTTTTTATATCTAGTTCAAAACCATTTATCAACTCTCCATTCATTTTGGGTATCGAATTCAGTTACGTCAACATAAGTCCATCCACCTTCACCGTCAGGGTGGGCGTTAAATACGTGTTTAGTTCCCATAGCACGGGCTATTCTTTCAACATCGGAGTTATTAGTAACAAATCTAATCACATAAGCCCCGATTTTTGGATGGTATATTCCGAATCTTTCACCATAATTATCTATAAAAAGATAAATTAAAGACTGCAATTCCCCTGATGGAGTTCTGGGAAAATTATTATTAAGAAACCACTGACCTATAGCAGAGCCTGCAGGGTCTTTAGAAGAAACTTTGTAAATTCCGTCTTTAATTGGTGCTATATTGTTAACTATTACAATATAAGCGCCAGTCTCTAAAGAATACATTAAAGAATAATCGCCACATTGACCCTGGAATTGATTTCCGTCATTGTAGTAATCTCTAAATCCTGGTTCTAAATGATCATAATAATCTATTTGTCCGGCAATACGGCGCATTGCTTCTTCATTAGGTGAACTTGCTTTCGGAACTGAGGCACATCCGAACAATACAATCAAAACAACCAACAAAACTTTTTTCATCTTAAAACTCCTTTACGGTATTTAAAGTCACCGTAGACTTATTTTAAACTCTCATACAAAAGTATGTTTCTAATCAAACAACTCATAATTACCAATTGCTTCAATAAACTGATTCTCTCTTTTTCTTTTCTTTATAAAATAACTATTACAATGATTTCGGAGTGGACAATCTGTACCGTCACACTTTTCACAATTAAAATCAAAGTATTTTATGTCATTCGTAACTTTCATCTTAAAACTCCTTTATTTAAACTCTCTTACGAAAGTTTTTAAAAGTATATTGACACCTTTTCAAACATCAATATACTTTTAAAAAGAGGAGAGTACATCTTGGGGGCGCCTCGGGAGCGAGGACAAGTGCCTACAAAATTGCGGATAATAAACATCCAGTAGATCCGCAATCCGTGTAAAGGCTCCCAATCTATAAACTCCTCATTTAATTAAATTAACAATCCCATACGGAACTTGTATATTTATTATATAAGAACTAAAAAACAATCGTTCAAATTCCCGGAAAACCTATTTCAAATACCAGGTATATACCATTTTATTGTCATCAATAAAACGGACTCTCTTCTTATATCCTCTTAACTTATCTTCCATGATGTCTGGAATATAAGTAAACTTTTCAAATTCAAGTCTCGGAATTATTTTAGTTGATCCTCCTTTATACTCATAAGTATCAACTTCAAATCCATTTTTTTGTAATTTATCCTTAATCTTCTTATATTGTGATGTGGCTTCATCACCATAAAAAACTTCTTCTTTAAGATTCAATCTTGATACGACTCTTATCATTGTTATTAACATAACAATCCCAGTTAAAAATGATCCAACGGCGGCTATAATTTCTATTGACAATTTGAGTTCTGACATATAATTTCCCCCAAAATATTAAACTTCCATAAGGAAATTTATTTACTTATCAATTTCCTTCTTGTTATCAGACTTATTGACCGACAAATATTCCTCGACAACTAAGATGACTTTTTCCTTTCCCTCGTCGTCCAATTCCTCATATATTGTCCGTAATTCTTCGACTTTCTCTTTTTCCCCCATAATTTTTGATCCCTATTGACCGTATATCGGTCATATTTTGAATTTATATCGATTATATAAGAATGTAAATAGTTTTTTAAAAAATTTTAAAAAAATTTAGACTTTTTATTTTACTGTCTACTTTTTTATACATATATATTCATTGTAAAATGACCAGTTTCCCGATATACTTTATGAAAATGGAAGATTTGACCGACCGACTAAAGAAAATCAGAATAACATTAAATTTATCTCAAAGAGAGTTTTCAAAACGAATGTTTATTAGTCAGAGTTTGTATTCCGACATCGAATCGGGAAAAATTGAACTTAAAGAACGGTATATCAGACTAATTTCTTCACAGTTTCATGTGAACATTGAATGGATTAAAACCGGAAATGGTGAAATTTTCTCTGGTTCACCGTCGGACATCAGATTTAAATATTTAAAAGATATCTTTGGACAACTTTCACCGGAATTACAAGATTGTGTGTTAGATCATTTAAAAGGATTGTTAAAAGTTCAGAAAAAAACAAAGAAATGAAAGATGATTCACCGCCAGAGGATCATCAATCCTCTGGTGTTTATGCAGTGTATCAATAGCACATAACTCCGCGTCATTCCGTGGTTTTTACTATTGAGGCGCCATAACTACCGTTACGTGATTTTCAGTGCCGGGATTTTGAACGGGGATTTCGGCTACATTGAAGTTACATTTAACAGACTGACCGTTTACTTTACATTCCACCACTCCCTTGCTGACTCCGTGGGGGTTTTCAACGGTGATGTTGTAAACCGCGCCCCTCCATACACGGCGGACGTTGAAAGACGGCCATGAAGAGGGTATGCACGGATCGACAACAAGGCTGTCAAAATCTGGCCTGATTCCCAGCATGAAGCGGGTGGCGGCAAAGTAGCTCCACCCCGCCGAACCTGTCATAAACGGATGGTGAGCCCGCCCAAACGCGCTGTGATCGGGACCCGCGATAAACTGACAGTACATGTAGGGCTCGGCTTTGCGTACCTCAATTTGGTCGTTCTGGTTGTAGGGGCAAAGGGCGTCGTAGAATTTCATCGCCCTGTCTCCGCGCCCAAGCGCCGCTTCCGCCGCCCATGCCCAGGGATTGGGATGGCTGAAAATAGCGGCGTTTTCTTTCAAACCCTTGTAGACCCTTGTAACAAAGCCAACCTCATCATCCGGTTCGGAAAAAGCGGGATGGCAGAGTTTTAAGCCGTAGGGGGTATAGAGGAACTCGTCAACCGCGTCCATCGCCGCCTTCCCATGTTCATGTGAAGCCGCTCCTGAAAGAACCGCCCACGTGTTGGACTCCATGTGAACTTTTCCTTCCTTATTTTCCGGTGAGCCGATTGCCCTGCCGGAAGATGTAAAGCCGCGAGTGTACCAACTGCCATTCCACAATTCACGTTCACAGCTTTCGCGGACTTTAGCCATCATTTCCTCATATTTGGAAATATCTTTTCCTAAACGTCGTCCAAGGGCGCAGAAGTGAACAAGAGCCCAGTGGTGAAGGAACGACACCATCGCGCTTTCCCCTCCGCCCAGATTGAGACAGTCGTTCCAGTCCGCCCTTAACCCCTTACATATTCCGTGAGGTCCGATCTCTTTCGCTGAGAAATCCAGAATCCTCCTCATGTGATCGAAAACTGTTTCGCTCATCCCCTCTCCTGTTACTGGGTCAAAGGTGTCCGCGTAGGGGTACTTTTCATCGGCAAAACTCAACTCCCCGGTCTCCCGAATATACTCTACAATGGAGGGAATCAGCCAGAGCGCGTCATCGGCGCAGGCGTCGTTAAGACCGTGAATCAACTGTGATCTTGGCGGCCTCGGCACAACAGTCGGGGATTTGAAGACCTCTTCCGTCTGCTTTTCAAACCATTCGGGGCTGAACAGGTGAAGCCCGTAGCCATCGGAGGTAAGGCCCTTAAGAAGTTCAACAAGGCGGGATCTGCTTTTCTTCGGGTTTGAATGGGGAACCATCATCGCGTCCTGGGATGTATCGCGGTAACCAAGACCCGTCCTGCCGCCGACTTCAATAAAGGAGGCGAAGCGGGAAAACATTACGTTGATTTCAGCCTGGTAAAGAGTCCATGTGTTAATCATGGCGTTCATTCCGTCGTGGGGAGTGGAAATCTGAAGTTTTTCAAGTTTTTCATTCCAGAAATCAGAAAGCGCTTTAAAAGCGGAATCCACTTCTGAAAAGCCGCCGGCGCAGTATTTACAGCGCATCTCTTTCCCCGCCTGCCTGTTTCCTTCACCTAACAGGAAGACGAGTCTCTTCTCTTCACCCGGTTCCAGTTCTACTACCCTGCGCAACGCGCCGCAGTGGTTCCCGCCCAGTTCCGAAGAACCGGAACAAAAGCCGCGCTCCACCGCGACAGGATTGGTTTCAGTTCTGTACGCGCCGATGAAAACATCGCGCAGGCAGTCGAAGTATTGGGAATCATCGCTGCCGCCGTTAGCTGTAAAATACTGGTAGCCGCCGTTTTCATAGAACAGGTCTGTTTCTATTACGCCGTCCTGGAAGGAAGAGCCTGCGCAGTACAGGCTCATTTGAAAATTCTGGTTATCGCTCTGAATACTGTGAAAAGAGAATTCGGCGTAACCGAAAACGCTCAAGTGTCGCTTTCGATCCGAATGGTTGCGTAATTTAACATCCCAAATTTCAGCCGGGTCTTCAAGCGGGATAAACAGGGTCTGTTCCCCCCAGATGCCGGAATACTCGCACTGGTATTTTACGTACGAAAGTCCATGCCTGCATACATATTTGGCGGAATCGAGATCCTTGCCCACCGGCTGCCATGAAAGCGTCCAGAAGTCCCCGGTATCGTCATCCCTGACATACACATAATGCCCCGGCCTGTCCATGGGAACGCCGTTTGGACGGAACCGTGTTATCCTGTGGAATTCGGGGCTTTTGTAGAAAAGGTAGCCGCCGGCGGTGTGGTTAAAAACGCCGCACATATCCTTTACGCCGATGTAATTTGTCCAGGAAACAGGCACATCGATTCTGTCTATTACATATTCCCGGTTGGTTTGATCAAAATATCCATATTTCATGGGGGGTATTATAACACACTTTAAATATTATTTTCAAAATAAAAATCATAAAGACGCTGTAAAATACCGGATATCTTATCAGAGTATTGTTTATCGGAAGCCCATGTTCCTGAAAGCCCCTCAATAGTTGGGCTTGAACCCCTGCGTACCCACCTGTAGCGGGGATCGACAAGTTCTCCATTGAGAGGTTCCTCTGTCGCGTAAGCCTTCAGGTGCTGGATATGGGCGCGTACTCCCGTTCTGGGGTCGGCAAAGATCAAGCCCGGCTGTTCCGGCCCAATCGCGCCAAGGCCGCAAAAATTGTTCCATTCAGGTTTTACAAGACCGCCGTATTTCAAGAAACCTGTTTCCAGGCACATCTGCGCAAAGGCGATGTCGTGGTTCACCCCTTCATACGCCGCCTCTTCAATATAAATAAGGGACAGCATAAGCACATAATCAGATTGCGCCTGAGGGTTGTTCTTCTCAAGGAAGAGCGACAGATTTTCCGCGTCAACCCTTCCCTTCCCCATAATACTATCAGGGGGCGGCGGCATTTCAGGCGGAAGCGGGATAATCCGCTGCGGCCAGGCGGTAGTTACATAACGCTGCGGCTCGGTGGCGGTTACTTCACTCTGCGGCTGTAATCCGGCGCATGAAAAAAATAAAAACATCAGAATCACAAAAAAACAACAAAATTTTGCCATAATACTGTAATTTTCGGCAGATTGACTAATGCACTACACATCTGCGCGCATTATATAGGGTATGAGAACTCAAAAAAATAACAGCGCTTTTGCCGGCGTTCCGTTTGACGAACAGCCTCGGGAAAAACTCAAGATACGCGGGCCGGCTTCTCTTTCCGATAGTGAACTCCTGACAATCCTCTTAAATACGGGGATTCGGGGGAAGAACGTAAAGGCGCTTGCGAAGGATTTATTGGGACTTTTGGACAAAAACAAGGATATTCCTTCGATTAGGGAAATTTCCCGTTTATCAGGTATCGGGCTTTCCAAAGCCTGCGCGGTCGCGGCGATGCTGGAGTTTGGCAGGCGGCGCTACGGGGCGTTTTCCGCCCGCATTAAGGAGCCTGCCGATATTTTTACACTTATCCGCCACTACGCCGACCGCAAACAGGAGAGGTTTATAAGTCTTTCATTGAACGGCGCCCATGAGGTGCTTGCGGTAAGGATTGTAACCATCGGTCTTTTAAACAAAACCATTGTCCACCCAAGAGAAGTTTTCGCGGATTTAATACAGGACAGAGCCGCCGCTTTCTGTGTTGCGCATAACCACCCGTCCGGCCAACTTGAAAGTTCAGCGGAAGATGATGAAATTACCGCACGCCTTCAATCGGCGGCGCGTATTCTGGGACTTCATTTTGTCGATCACATAATTTTTTCGGAAACATCCTGGTGGAGTTTCAGGGAGAACGGAAAGTTGACAGATGAAAATTGAAAACCCCACAGTTATCTGCTCATCTCTGTCCGCCTGTCTCTTACAAGGGAGAGCCTCTTTTCAAGTTCGGCGGCTTTGCTGCCGCCGATCAGCGCTTTTAACGCGTCAAGGCTTTTTTCAAACTGTTCGATGCGGTCAAGAAGCGCTTCGCGGTTTTCTATGAAAATCTCGGTCCACATGGGGACGTTTAACATGGCGATGCGGGTCAGGTCTTCAAAACTGCCGCCGCCAAAGCGGGTGATTGCCGTATCCGTTTCGCAGTCTATAAGGGCTGAGGCTATTACATGGCAGAGTTGGCTGGTAAACGCGATCTTGCGGTCGTGTTCGGCAGGGCTTACTTCGGTGATGCGTCCAAAGCCCATCTGATATATGATGTTTTTAAGGAAACGGAGATTTCCCGACATGTTACGCGAAAGAGGCGTAAGGATGTAATTCTTTCCGCGGAAATCACATAAATGAGAGTTTGCGAAACCGCCCTTCTCCGCGCCCGCCATCGGGTGGCCTGGAATAAAGTCAATGTCTTCGCGGAATTTTTCCGCGGCGGCGGCGATACTTCCCTTGGTTCCGGCGATGTCGGTAACGAGACTTCCTGCCATAAAAGTGCCTTCCCACTGATCAAGAAAACGTAATATGGAGGAAGGGTTAAGGCACAGGAAAACAATGTCGCAGGATTTAAGCATTTCCCCGGCGTTATCCGCTTTCCAGCCCTGTCCAATAAGGCCTTTCTCTTTTGCAGTTGCCAGCGTTTCGCCGTCCCTGTCGCAGGCAAGGAGTCTTCCCCGCTCCACGCCGCAGTTTGTCCTTAAGGAACGGGCAATCGCTCCGCCCATCAGCCCAAGACCCACGATACCGACTGTACACTCCTCAATGGGTTTTATCATTTAAATTGACTTCCCTTCAATCGCGGCGTATTTGCGTAACACGTCCATCAAATCTGAAAAAGCATCCGGCGTAAGCGATTGTTCGCCGTCGCACAGGGCGTGTTCGGGATCATTGTGAACCTCTACCATTATGCCGTCCGCGCCAGCCGCAACTGCCGCTTTCGACATGGCGGGAACCATCCAGGCAAGACCCGTAGCGTGGCTCGGATCAACTATCACGGGAAGGTGCGTCTTTTTCTTGAGCGCCGGAACTATCGCCATGTCAAGAATGTTACGCGTAAAATTATCAAAACCGCGAATCCCCCTTTCGCATAACACAATCCTGTCGTTGCCGCCCGCCATGACGTACTCGGCAGCCATTAAAAGTTCGGTCATTGTAGAAGCCATCCCCCGCTTGAGCAGTACCGGCTTTCTGCAATGACCCAGTTCTTTTAAAAGGTTGAAGTTCTGCATATTACGCGCGCCGACCTGAATCATGTCAACGTCATCAAACAGCTCAATCTGGTTTATCTCCATAAGTTCGCTGACGATTGGAAGAGCGCATTCCTTTTTTACTTCCAGTAGAATATCAAGCCCTTCTCCTCCCATTCCCTGAAAACTGTACGGGCTTGTGCGCGGCTTGAAAGCGCCTCCCCGCAGAAAAGCAGCTCCGGCTTTTTTAACAGCCTGCGCGATAGAAACTACCTGTTCCCTGCTTTCCACCGAACAGGGACCGGCGATAACCCCAAACGTACCGCCGCCAATCCTCGCCTTATGATCGCCGCATTGAAAATCCAGAACCGTGTCCAGCGGGTGAAACATGCGGTTAGCCCGTTTGTAAGGCTCCTGCACCCGGATAACTTTCTCAACAATCCTGTTAGCCTTTACCGCCTCATCGTTAATGACCGTAGTGTCGCCCACAAGACCGAGAACCGTCTGATTCGCGCCCTTTGAATAATCAATCTTCACTCCGAGCTTCTCAAGATCCGCCACTAACTTATCAATATCTTCCTGACCAACGCCGGGTTTTAAAGCAATTATCATAGAAAACTCCTTGCACAACTATTGTATCAAATAGAGGATTTTTTTTGTAGATGTGTTAATAAGAAATGATAATCACCCGCGCTAAATGTTGCGTGACGAAAAATTAATAACTTACAGGTGTCCGTCGTTAATGATGACTATATCAACACGGCGGTTGTTGGCGCGGCCTTCGGGAGTATCGTTAGATGAAATGGGCATGGTGTCGGCAAAACCGGCTATCTGGAAACGACGCTCGTCAACGCCGAGGGCGGCAAGATAGCGCAGTATGGCTCTGGAACGCTCTACCGACAAGTGCCAGTTGTCTTCCCAGGGACCGGCTGGATCAACGTCAACCGCGTCCGTGTGGCCTTCTATCCTGAACTTGAATCTTTGATCTCCCACGTCCATCAATTCACTTGAAGACAGATAGGTTCCAAGCCGCAAGAGTACGTCCCTTGTCGCCTCAATATTGATGCGGGCGCTGGCTGGATCAAAAAACGCGTCGGCAGCAAGGGTGATAACAAGCCCGCGTTCATCATGGGTTACTTTTATTTTGTTGGAGCGGATTTCGGGAGAAAAGACAGACGTTGCCCTTCTAAGAGCGGTCCCCAACATTCTGCCCGGCTCCATCGACGGCAGGGACATGATTGTATTTCCCAAATCAGCCTGACGTCCGGCGGAAAGGGTCAGCCCTCCCGTCATAGCGCCGAGACCGCCGGTCTGCATGGATGCGGACATCGCATTCAACGTTACCTGAGAGGCTTCGTCGGGATTGAACAAAATGACGAAGAAGCAGAGCATCAGAGTAATCATGTCTCCGTATGTGGCAAGCCACGTACCGGCTGGAGGCGGATCGGCTTCCTTTCTCTTTTTTCTCGCCATTTTTAATCCTTAATCCATTAGTCCTTCAGCACTTCTTTTTCCAGCGCCACGCGCGCAATAGGATCAAGATATGCAAGAAGTTTCATCGCAAGAATACGGGTATTGTCGCCTGACTGTATTGATAAAACTCCCTCTATAATCATTTCCTTAACGGAGGCTTCATCAGAGTCATAACCCGTAAGTTTACAGGCCCATGACAGGAAGTATACATTGGAAAACAACGATCCGTAGAATGTGGTGATAAGAGCCAGCGCCATGTTGGGGCCGATAGATGCCTTATCATCCATGTTCTTCAACATAGCTACAAGTCCCATAACTGTACCCAACATTCCAAGACCGGGGGAAAGAGCAGACCACATACCTATACCTTTAATCTTTACGGCGTGACGTGCCTGCATCTGGGACATCTCCAGTTCCATAAGGTCGCGGATAATACCGGCGTCGGTGCCGTCTACGACAAGGCGCAGTCCCTTCTTCATAAACTCATCGTCAAGGTCTTCAAGCTCGTCTTCAAGAGCCAGGAGTCCCTCGCGCCTTGCTTTCTCGGAGAACGAAATCATCTTCTGGATAATGCCCGCCTGATTGAAATTGGGCTTTTTGAATGTACGTCCAATAGCGGAGAAAACCCCTATCGCGTCCTTTCCGGGAAACGCAATCCAGAGGGAGAAATATGAACCAATAAGAACCAGCATGAGAGAAGGGATATCCACGAAGTTCAAAATATTGCCGCCGGACACTACGATGGAGCCGAGAACCATCACCATCGCGCCAACTACACCGACATAAGTTGCTGTATCTACACTGGTTTTATTCATACATTTACTCCTGAACTACATAGGGACTTAAAAGATTGCGGTAGGCAAGGATTCTTTCCAGTACTGTGTCAACCTCTTCACGCACAACAAGATTCTTGCCCGACAGCATCATCAGCGTTGTATCGGGACGGACTTCTATACATTCAATCTGATGAGGATTTATGTAATACTCTGTCCCGTCAAGTCTGCTAACTTTAATCATCTCACAATAAACGGAAAAGTCTGACCACTAATGGTCAGACATATTTCCTGCTCCTTTATTTTTACCGTTTCAGGCTCAATAATTCCTGCAATAGTTGATCCGCGGTTTGTATGGTTCTTGAGTTCGCCTGAAAACCGCGCTGGGTTACAATCATGTCAACGAACTGATCCGCCATGTCAACGTTGGACATTTCCAGCGCTCCAGCCATAATATCGCCCTTTCCGGCAATTCCTGAAGGGCCGATATTCGCCGCGCCTGAGTTATTCGATACGCGGAACGTGTTGTCGCCGGCTTTTTCAAGACCGCCCTGATTGGGGAAGGTGGCAAGGGCTACCTGCCCTAAAGTCCTGGTACTGCCGTTTGTAAAAACTCCGGTGATTATACCTGAAGAATCGATCTTGAAGTTTTCAAGATAGCCCATTGTGCGGCCGTCCTGCAGTACTGCTTTTGAAGAACTGGCTTCCGAGTACTGGGTGATCGAGTTGGTGAATCCGCCGACAGTGCCCAGATCGAGGACAAAATCCTGCCTGACCAATGTGCCGTCTTCATTGGGGGTCGCGGTCTGCACGTCAAAGGCGACATACATCTGCACCTGTCCCGAAGCGCCGGATACGTTTCCGGCTCCGTCTTCAGCGGAAAGCAGGGTTCCGTTATTTGAAAAGTTCACAATAAAAGTTGTTGGGCCGCCGACAGCCGGTGGTTCCTCACCAAAACCGATTGTCGTGTTCGTGGGAATTTCATTTTGCGGGTCCACGTTTACAGCGGCGTTCCAGCTATTTGCGGTTCCCGGTACTCTGGTGAATTCAACCTGCAGCGTGTGTATACCGCCAAAGGAGTCATATACATCTATGGTTGTTGACCATGTTGATTCCCGTACCTGTTCAGCTGTGGGGTTTTCCGGCAATTCGGGGATACGCTTGTCAAGGTTACAGGCAAATTCGACCATAGTGGTGGCCTTTGCCGGGTCCTTTCCTCCCACCGGAATTATAATCTGTTCCACAGGACGGGAAACATCGAGGACTGTGAAACCGTCAATTTCCCTTGCCATCCAGCCCTGCACCTTCATACCGTTCGCGGGGTTTACCATAACGCCGTCTTGGTCAACGTTGAACGCGCCGGCCCTTGTAAAAAGCTGCTTGCCCGCGTCATCAAGAATGAAAAAACCCTGCCCTGAAATAGCCAGATCGGTGCCAACACTGGTAACCTGAAAACTGCCCTGAGTGTGGATGGTGTCAATAGACGCGACTGACATTCCAAGACCGACTTCCTTTGGGTTTACGCCGCCCAAATCATCGGTAGGACGCGCCGCGCCCTGAAGCTGCTGGTAGAGGATATCCTGAAAATTGACCCGGTTGCGCTTAAAACCTGTCGTATTGATATTGGAAATGTTATTACCGATAACATCCATCCTGGTCTGGTGATTCTGAAGTCCGGAAACGCCGGAAAACAATGATCGCATCATATAATTTCTCTCCTTATTCCGCTGATTGTCCCGCGTAAACCCTGATCACATGATCCCATGCGTAAAAGGTTCCGTTTACCAGTACCTGCGGGTTTTCTCCCCTGGTTACCGCCTGAACATTCCCCTGCACTGTTCTCTCTCCACTCACTATTTCAACACTTTTTCCCAACGCTGAAGAAGCCTCGCTCCCGCTGATAATGGAGGTAAGTTTCGCAAAATCCTTCGCCATTCCTGTCATCTGTTCCAATGTTGAGAACTGCGCCATCTGCGCGATAAACTCCTTGTCCTGCATCGGCGCGGTAGGGTCCTGATAGGAAAGCTGGGTGATAAGGATTTTAAGGAAATCATCCTTGCCCAGACTCTGCTGAGGCTGCCGCGTTGGATTTAATCTTAAATTAAAATCATGAACGAATTGGTTAAGCTGGACTGTTTCTTCCGAACTTAAAACCGATCTTATTGTTTCTGACATACTATTCTCCTTGGAATGGTTGTTTTACGCAAACATATTTATCGAACCTGGTCTGTATCCAAAAAAGACATCGACCAGCAGTGTTTCCTGACCCGCGCCCTCAAGCGAAGAATCATACCGTGACGCGACATTTCTCGGCGTGTAAGCGTCTGCCTCCTGTTCCTGCCACCCCGCGTTATTGGCGTCCGCCGCCAGAGACAGGTTTAAATCCGCGTTTGTAAAACCGGAATCCCTGAAAGCCTGCTCCAGAGAGGCGATTTCCTTTTTAAAAGCGTTCAAAGCTTCTTCGCTTTCAACGACAATTCGCCCCGTAACTTTGTTTTCGGTCAATTCAAGGTGTATCTTTACATTTCCGAGGGTATCAGGCTTCAGGGCAAGCCGTATCGTGGCTTCCCCTCCGTCACGAAGAGCCATTGAAGCGTGGCGGACAATATCGCCGTTGAAGTTCTGGTGCAGTTCCCTGGCGAGCATATTTTCAAGAGCGTTACCCGATCTTACTTCCCATGTTGTCTGCGCCTGCGGGCTCTGCCCTTCCGGTACTCTCAATTCCAGTGTCATTTCGCGTACAGGAGCGTCGCCCTGAGCGTGCCTGCCTGAAACGGTTTCCACTCCCGCGTTAATGCGTATTTCCGTGTTATTCGAAACGCTTGAACCTGCGGTTCTCTGGTCGCGGATATCAATGGCAACCCTGTCTCTGCGGCGGCTTCGCGCCTCATCCAGCCGGCTTTGACCGGATTTTTCAGACTCTTTCCGCAGAGACGCGGTCTCTTCAACACGGCTGCTTTCCGGGCGCGGTTCTGAGTTCACGTCTTTTGAGAGGGCGCGTTCCTTTTTGGCGTCAGTTTCAATTTGAAGGGATTTTTCGTTCTCCTGCGCCGCGGCGGTTTCCGCGGTCAATTCCATTCCGTCTGCCGGGGACGCGTTTTCCGCAGCGCCGGTTATGTGCGCGTCATCTTTGGAAGCCGAAAAATCAGTGTTCTCACCGGCTAAAAGGAGGTCCGGCGTTTCAACCTCCAGCAGTTCCTGTAAAAAATCAGCGCCTGTTTCTTCATCGCCGATCTGATCGTTTGAACGGGCAAAGAGATGTTCCGCGCTCATCAAAAAACTTGCCTGCTCTTCGACAATCTCGATTTCGGAAAGCTCTTTTTCTACAAAGAGTTTTTCTGAATCTTTTCCGGTATTTACCGATTCTTCCGCAGCATTTTCAAACACGGCAACAGGAACGGAATCTTTCATGGCAAAAAGTTGAATACCCTCTTCACCAACGGAAAAATCCGCTGCCTCAATGTCCGTTTCGCAGATTTCGATTTTTTGCAGTAATCCCGCCAGAAGTTTCGCGAAAGCTCCCACTTCAGCATTTTCCTCAGTTTCCTGCGATTGCGGCGAATCATCCACAACGCTGTTTACCGGTTGTGGTTCTGTGTAGGTGGATATGGTCATCACCACCCTGCCTCCTAATAAAGAAGTTCCGGAAGGTGATGACGTTTGCGGTTACAGGTATGGAGGGCTTCCTGCCATTTTCCTTTGCAGTTCAGCCGCCCGCACCGGGTCCATCAGGGAGAACCAGTAAGCCACAATGGAAGTGGTTCCCTCTGACTGCGCGATTTCCTCAGTCTTCCGTATTATGTCGATAGCGTTCTGGTCATCCAGCCCATTGATAATGTTCACCGCGTTCTGCGGCGGCATACCGGTCAGATACCTGGCAAGCTGCTCGACATTCCTGTCCTTATTGTCGGCATCCAAAGCCTGCGCTCTGAGCGAATTCTCAAAATCCTCCAGAGCTTTTTGCCGGGCTTCCAGTTCCTGTGCCATTTGCTCAATCAGCCCATAATAGTTGTCCAGATCCCTCTGGCGGGTATCCATTTCAAGATTTCGCAGATCAAGGGCCTCCAGCCGTATCGCCAGCCGTTCGGCGTCCAGACTGAGAACTTCGTCCTGGACAATTCTGGGCTGGACCCGCCCTTCTCCGGGAATAAAGGGGATGAATCTGTAAACAGGAGCCAGTACGCTTTTCGCGTCAATGACATTTAGATAATCGAACCAAATTATGCCGCCCACACTCACAATCACAATGAGCAGCAATAGAACTATTGACCTGCCAATCATTTATACTCTCCCAAATCGAGCATAGTCCAAAACTCGGTTAGTTTTGAATTATGCTATAGTATACTATAAACTTCGGAAAAAAGGGAAAAATACTTGACTTTTTCAAAGTCAGCCCTGCAAAAATGCGTTTTTAGTTCAGAAACTGAAGTCTCCGAACAACTCTGCCAAAGAAATTGGCAAAACTTACAATCAGTTCATCACTTCTTCCCTGTCGGCCAATGTAACATCAAGAGTGATTGACCTGCTGCCCCGCATGATTTCAACTTTTACGGTATCTCCGGGTTTGCAGGCTTCCAGTGATGAATAAAGATCCGCCAATGTGTTGGTACTCATTCCATTTACGGAAGTGATGATGTCGCCGCCGAGGTAGATTACAGTGCGCCCGTACTGCACAGGCTCCGAACCCTGCCTTAAACCGGCTCTTTCCGCGAAGCCGTTCCTGGTGGTGCGGGAAACAAGGAGTCCGGATTCAATCGGCAGTCTCGCGTAGCGGACAAGGCTGGGGAAAATCTGCACAACCGTCGCGTCTATCCAGCCGCGGCGGACTCTTCCGTATTGCATGATCTCATTTACAACGCGTTTGGCTGTGTTTACGGGGACGGCCAAACCAATCCCCGCTGAACTGCCGGAGGAGGAATAGATCATAGTGTTGATGCCTATCATCCTGCCCTGCGTATCAAGAAGCGGGCCGCCTGAATTGCCGGGGTTAATTGAAGCGTCTGTCTGGATCATGTCGCGGATTATGCGGTTTCTGGATGTTTGAATGGGTCGCCCCAGGCCGGAAACAATCCCCACCGTCAGTGTACGTTCAAGCGCGAACGGGTTTCCGATTGCGAGGACTTTTTGCCCCACCAAAAGGGTTGAAGAGTCTCCGTAGGGAATCGTCCTTAAAACCATCCCGGCAGGAGGATCAAATTTCAATACCGCTATGTCATTTTCAGGATCGGTGCCGATCACGGTTCCTTCAAACTGGCTGCCGTCCGAAAGGCTGATATAAACCTTGTAGGCGTTTTCAATCACATGGTTGTTGGTTAATACATAGCCCCTCGTATCAATAATGGAACCGGAACCGGAGCTGCCTTCCTGCGGGACCGGCTCCAGAAACCAGTTAATCGCCATGGTTTCAGTGGTGATGTTGACAACCGCCGAATTTAACTGCTCATATATGGAAATATTTTCCCGCTCGCTTTCTGAATATTGAACAAGATCCGCAGTGTTAATGGCAGTGTACTCTGTCTGTAGAAGTTTAAACTCTTCTACTTGCGTTACCGCCGTCTGCCTTTCGATGGGTTCATTAGCCGGTAACAGCGGCTTTATCAGCCCAAAACCCAAGGCAAGAAGCAGGACTATAATCCCGCTTAAAAATGAAAAAAATAAAACCTGACCCCGGCTGTACAATTTCATCCTATCCCTCCGCTTATCTATATCAGTTAGTTAAAAACTCCGGTTTATATACATTTCTATAACAATTATACATAATAATAACCGATAATAGAAGCGGGTATGTATTTCTTTTTGGTTATTTTTTTTGTTTTCTCATTCTTTTCGCCGGTTTACAGTCTTGATCTGCCTTCGTCCCAGATATCGGATGATTCATCTTTAAGAATCAGAATGAAGGATTCGTGGCTGATTGAAAGCCCGAGCAGGGTGCTGGCTCGAGGGCCGGTAATTGAATACCTTGAAACCGGAGAAAGGGTGCAAATCCGCGCCGAAGAAGGCAGGGAAGAATTCATGGTGGTTTTTTCCAGAGAAATGATGAGCGGGCGTATCGCCACTGAAAATAACGAAGCCCTCCCGCGCAGGGGAACAGGTCAATTTCCCGGATGGGCGCAGGGGTCATGGATGCTGACCCGGCGAAAGGATACAGGAGAGGGCACCCTGATAAGGATCTTTTTAAGAAGCGACCAGTACACCTATATTCAATTCCGTCCGCTTAACAGCGAAAGATCGCAGATGGACGCGATACTCTACGGCGGTTATGTAACGCGATCCCTGCAAATACCGGTTCCCTTCGAGCGTCTTTATACAATGCCGTTAAATGACATTCTGCGCCTCGTGGGAGACAAGTTTCCGCGCAGGTACTTCGATCCCGATCCGGTATACTATGGGGACAGCCGAAAATTTATCTCGGAGGTCCGCGCGAATCTTGGAGGCTTGAATTTCGCGGACGACGGCGCGATTGACGAAAACGGAAACTACGTCTTTATTGAAACCTTACAGCGTCAGGAAAGCGCGCAAGAGGGGCTTAACTGTTCAGGTTTTGCCAAATGGCTGATAGACGGAATTCTGCGCCCCGTTACGGGAAAGAGGCTTACCATTCCGCCGCTTAAAGCGCCCTTCGGGGAACGCGGCTCTTCCTTTACCGAACTTTGGGAGGAGAGCCGTGACCCCTATTTTGGGCTTGACTGGATCAGAAACCTCGCCTCCGAAGCGAATGGGACACTGCGCTCCAGCGCGTACAGTAAACTTGAGGAATTCGAGGTGCGAAGCGACAATTTTTCATCAGTGCTGGTGAACGAAAACAGAACCTTCGTCACTCATTCCTACCCTGGCTTCTTCCCGGAAGCCGGTTACGGCATAGAGGGACTCCAACCCCTGCTCTACACCCTGGCTGTTGACGATCCTTTCAAATTCTACCTTGCCGCCATAAACACGGAAAGCGGCGCCGAGGTAACGCCGCAGAACACAAGGGGCACTCCCCGTTTGCGGCAATATTTCCATGTAGCCGTCCTTGTTCCTTATTTCGATGAATACGGTATCTTTCGGATCATCGTCTTTGAAAGCGCCGTAGAAAACTCATTCACCGTTTTCAGAAACCGCTATCCTGACCATTACGTGAATTTGGTGCAAATCCCCATTGTTACCGCGTTTGATCCGTAAAAAAACCTATTCCACATTCTACATTACCCCGTTATACTGGCTATTATGCGTAACGATATTGAAGGCGTGGCGTTTGATCTTGATGGGACTCTTTATCCAAATTACCGCCTGAATATCAAATTAATTCCCTTTATTTTAAAAGAATGGCGGCTCCTTGCCGCTTTCGGCAAGGCCAGAAACATAATCCGCAGGGAACAGGAAAACTACCCCTTCCCGCAGGACGGCTTCTATGAACGTCAGGCGGAAATTACCGCGAAAATTCTCGATATTCCGCCGCAGCCGCTGCAGGAAAAAATCGATCTGCTTATTTACAGGGGCTGGGAACCACTGTTTAAAACCGTCAAACTCTTTAACAGGGCGGTACAGACCCTTACAGGCCTTAGGGAGGCGGGCTACAAACTGGGGCTTTTGTCGGATTTTCCGCCCGAAACAAAGCTGGAATATTTGCAAATTTCCGGTTTCTGGGATACGATTCTCTGTTCCGAACGCTGCGGCGCGTTAAAACCCCACCCCCTGTCCTTTATGCAGCTTGCCGTGGCAATGTCCCTGCCCCCCGAAAAAATCCTCTATGTGGGAAACAGCCACCCTTACGACGTAGCCGGGGCGAACAGGGTCGGCATGAAAACAGCGTTGATAAAGAGCGTATTTTCCCCGGACAGCCGAAAAATACCACAGCCCGATTTCACCTTCAACGACTATCGCCAATTATACGATTTCATGCTAAATTAATGTAATGATTTTCACTACCGGAAATTTGATAACACTTGGTATCGTCGCGTTGATACTCGTCCTCTTCAAAATGACGGACAGGAACAGGAACGCCATTAGTAAGGTAAAAAAATACGCGGATAAGTGCAAGGAAGAAATTGCCGCCTATGCGGAAGAAAAAAGCATGGCGGTTAAAAATTTCGGCATTGATTTGGACATTGAGCAAAAAGCCGCCTTGCAGCTCATGAAGAATATTCAGAAGCTTACCGAAGAAGAGCTTGCAAAGAAAGCCGAAGCTATCGCGCGGATAGATGATCACATAAAGGCTTTCGAGTCCTCCCTTGATGAACTCAACGGCATGACAGGCAGGGTACAGGAAAACTTAAGCCGTATCAGGGATGAATCGGCTTTTGTGGAGAGTACTGGCAAAAAGGTAAGCGAAGCCAGGGAAAAATTTGAACAGGTCGAAAGGGCGCTGAACGCGGCGGAAAAAAATCTGGAAAACGCCGAAGAGCGTCTGGAGAAGAAGAACGCCGAAAAAATAGAACAGACCGCGCAGGAAATTTTATCTTCGGCAAAATCCATGTTCGCGGATTTGGAGGCATCTGCGGAAGTTTTGGAGCGCAAAGTTGAAGAACAAAAGGAAGAGTTGACAAAGGCGGAGCGCGAACGGGAAGCAAACATCGCCCACGATATGGAACTTGTAAAAAAGACATTCAGGGAAATTCACGAGAACGCGGGAAAGAAAGCGGACAAACTGGAAGAGGCCGCGTTTGTAAAATTACGTGAACAGGCGCAGGAACGTATAAATCAGATTAAAATATTTTTTGAGGAAAAAATAAAATCCTCCCAGGAAACGTTGAAGAGCGAACAGGCGGCAATTCAGGATAAACTTAAAACAATTCATGACAAATGCAACGTGGAAATACAGGACATCAGCGTAAAGCAAAAGAACATTCATCAGGAATGGACAAAGGGAGCGGCTGAACTTGACAGCATGGCAAAAAAACAAAAAGAAGAAATAAGCTCCGCCCTGGCAAAACAACAGGAAGAAGTAACAGGCGCGCTGACAAGGGAACGGGACACAATCAACACTTCCCTGTTACAGCAGCAGAACGACTGGAAACAAAACTTTTTGGAATTCAAAAAAATGGCTGAAAAACAGCACAAAGAACTTGATACGGATATTAACGCTTCAAGAACAGAGCTAAGTCATTTAATCACGGAATTGAAAACAAAATCCACAGCGGCGATTAAACAACAGCAGGATGAGATGGACACGGCAATCAAATCGCAGCACAAGGAGCTTGGAACCGCTCTCAGCCGCCATCAGCAGGAAGCAGGTGATGTTATTTCCAAACTCAGCTCCCTGATTCTTGGGTTACAGTCGCAGTCGGAAACTCTGCAAAAAACACAGCAGGACGAACTGAACGCGGTACTCGGCGAGTTAAGGGAAAAAACGTCCGCCGCGGTTAAAAAACAGGATGATGAACTGGAACTGCTTCTCAGCGGAATCAGGGAAAGATCAGTTGACGCCGTCAATCAACAACAAAACGAACTTGTCGCCGTTATCAGTGAACTGAAAGAAAAGACAGATACCGCCGTAAAACAACAGCAGAACGAGCTTAACACCGCTATCGGCGGATTGAAAGAAAAAACAGATACCGCCGTCAATCAACAACGAAATGAACTTGACACCGCTATCCGTGAATTGAAAGAAAAGACAGTCACCGCCGTCAATCAACAACAGTATGAGCTTGACACCGCTATCGGTGAACTGAAAGGAAAAACAGATACCGCCGTAAAACAACAGCAGAATGAACTTGACACCGCTATCGGCGAACTGAAAGAAAAAACAGTCACCGCCGTCAATCAACAGCAGAATGAGCTTGACACCGCTATCGGTGAACTGAAAGAGAAAACAGATACTGCCGTCAAACAACAGCAGAAAGAACTTGGAGCCGCTCTCAGCAGCCGCCAGCAGGAAACAGACGATGTTATTTCCAAACTCAACTCCCTGATTCTTGGGTTACAGACGCAATCAGAAACTCTGCAAAAAACGCAGGAGGACGAACTGAACGCGGTACTCGTCGAGTTAAGGGAAAAAACAGCAGCCTCAGTTAAAAAACAGGATGATGAACTGGAACTGCTGCTCGGCGGAATCAGGGAAAGATCAATTGATGCCGCCAATCAACAACAAAACGAATTTGACGCCGTTATCGGCGAACTGAAAGGAAAAACGGTCACCGCCATCAAACAACAGCAAAATGAGCTTGACACCGCTATCGGCGAACTGAAAGGAAAAACAGATACCGCAGTCAGACAACAGCAGAATGAACTTGACATCGCTATCGGCGAACTGAAAGAGAGAACAGACTCCGCCGTCAAACAGCAGCAGCAGGATCTTATCTCCACGGTCAGCGGACAGCAGAAAGAATTTAATGATCTGCTGACAGAACTCAATGTTTCAATAGCTTCGTTACGCGCAAAATCGGACACCGCCATAAAACAACATTCGGATGAAATTTCAGGCGCATTAAGCGAACTTAAACAAAAAACCGGAACCGCAGTAAAACAGCAGCAGGAAGATCTAAACGCCGCCCTTGATGGACTTAAAGAAAAAGCAGGCTCCGCTATCAGGCAGCAGCAAGATGAACTTATGTCTGAGGTTACAGGCCATCAGAAAGAATTTAACGATATGCTGAAGGAGCTTAACTCTTCAATTACTTCGCTGCGTACAGAATCAGAGGCTGCCATAAAACAACATTCGGATGAAATTTCAGGCGCTCTGGGTAAACTCAATGAAAAAACAGACGCCGCTGTCAAACAGCAATCAGATGAAATTGACAATGCTCTAGATGAACTTAAACAGAAAATCGAAGCCGCCGTTAAACAACAACAGGAAGTTCTCAACATAGCCCTTGATGACGTTAAAGAAAAGTCAGGCTCCGCCATCAAGCAGCAACAATATGAACTTATGTCTGAGGTTACAGGCCATCAGAAAGAATTTAACAATATGGTGACGGAGCTTAACTCTTCAATTGCATCTCTGCGTACAGAATCAGAGGCTGCCATAAAACAACATTCGGATGAAATTTCAGACGCTCTGGGTAAACTCAATGAAAAAACAGACGCCGCTGTCAAACAACAATCAGATGAAATTGACAATGCTCTAGATGAACTTAAACAGAAAATCGAAGCCGCCGTCAAACAACAACAGGAAGTTCTCAACATAACCCTTGATGATGTTAAAGAAAAGTCAGGTTCCGCTATCAAGCAGCAGCAGAAGGAACTAATGTCCGAGGTTACGGGCCAGCAAAAAGAATTTAACAATATGTTGACCGAGCTTAACTCTTCAATTGCATCTCTGCGTACAGAATCAAGGACAGCCGTAAAACAAAACTCGGATGAAATTAACAGCGCTATAAGGGAACTCAGGGTTAAATCTGATACCGCGATCAATGAACTTAAAGAAGAATCAAATGCGTCCGTAAAACAAAACTCGGACGAAATAAACAGCGCTATAAAGGAACTCAGGGCTAAATCTGATACCGCAATCAGCAAACTTAAAGAAGAATCAAATACAGCCGTAAAACTGCAGCATGATGAACTTAACGGCGCAATCGGTAAACTTAAGGAAACATCAGCCGCCTCTATCAACAAACAGTATGAAGAACTCACATCCGCTCTCGGTGAACTCAAGGAAAAATCAAGTGCCTCTATCAATCAGCAGTATGAAGAACTCACATCGACTCTCAATGAACTTAAGGAAAAATCAGCCGTGGATGTTACCAGTCAACATGAAGAAATCAACAATGCCCTGGAAAAACAGATGGACACATGGAAAACTGTCTGCATGAATGCGGAAAAAAACATAATTTCCGCGACAGAAAAACGGCTGGAAGACTACAGCAAAATGCAGAACGAAGCGATAAGCCAGCTTGCAAATCTTGCAGACGACGCCGCGCGGCTGGACAGCGAATTGCGCACAGCAATGCAGGAAGCGGTAACAAGCGTTAAAACCGATTTCTCGGCATTTGAAAAAGAAACAGTGACCGCGATGGAAACGGCGGCAGCCGGATTTAACGCGCAGGCTCAGGTTATGCGAGGAGAGCTTCAGAAAATGGACAAGGAGCTTGACGGTCTCAGACAGCAGGCTTTCGATAACGTTTCCGAAAAACTTGAAGTTTTTGAAAATAATTTCAACGTGGAACTTGGAAAGCGAACCGTTGAAATCGGCAGGCAGATTAACGATTGGCAGGAAATCCTGCAGGAGCGGTTTGAAAAAAGCAAGGGTGAAATTGATCAACAGTGGCGGCAGACAGAAGATCGGATCGCTTCTGATCAGCGAAATAACGTCGCCGCTTTGGGCGAGAAACTGACCGCAGATCTGGAAAGGCTTAAGCAGGAAGCTTCAGCGTTTGAAGAGAGCATCAGGCAAGAAATGGAAAATGCCGATCAGACGCGCTCATCATTCGCCGAGCAGCTCAAGGAGGACATTGCGGAAATCCGCGCCTCCTCTGAAAACGAAGTTAGCGCACAGGTAAGTCAATATCAAATTTCAATGCAGGAAACACTGCGTCAAAAACAGAGAGAACTGGAAAAAGAACTCGAACAACTTGCCGCTCTTTCACATAACGCAAGCGAGGCAATGGACAGCGCGATCCTCAAGTCGCGGCAGACCTTTGACGAATGGCAGAGTCAGCACAATACAAGAATGCGCGAGATGGACGCTTCTCTTGAAGACTCAAGGCGGCACAGCAGGGAAACAGCCGCTGAAAATGACGAGCGTATCGTTCAATTCCGCCAGAGTTTGGAAGACATTCGCAAGGAACTCGGCGTTCAGAAAAAGATCTTCGATCATACAGGAGAGCTTAAACAGGAACTGGAGCGGCGCATGGAAGAAATCAACGCTGATTTTAACCGGCTGGATCAACGCAAGAACGAAATCACGCAGCTTGAAAGCCATTTCACGCGCATCAAGCGGCTTGAAGACGAAGTGAACAACAAGATGACCCGTTTCATAAATGAAAAGCAACGCATAGAAAACATGAAGGACGACTTCGACCGCCTCATAAAGATTTCACAGTCCGTAGAAGAAAAGCTGAAACACGTTACAAATTCGGATGATCTTCTTCAGGCTGTTGAACTGCGGATACGCAAACTGGAAGATTCGATCAGTGAAAATGACGAAAAATTCCAGCGTATCGAACACAAGAACGCGGTGCTTGAAGAAACCAGCGAAGGAATCGATCGTAACTTCAAGTCATTGCAGAAAACAGAATCCGCCATAAAGAACGCTGAAACAATTATAACAAAACTTTCTGAACAGTTTGACACTCTTAGGCTCTCAATAGAAACTCTGGCGGCGGAAAACGAAAAGGCCACGGACGCGGTGGATAAAATCGCCATGCTTGACGAAGCCCTTGCGCAAATCGAAAAACGCATTGCCGAAATGAACGTAGCCCGCGAATGGCTCGCCCGCACTGAAACGGAAATCAAGGCTTTGGACAAGGACGCGCGAACCCAGCTTAAACTGACAAAATCCCTGCTTGACAAAGAGGGCGGCAAAACCGCCGCCGCTTCCGGCAAGGGCGCGCCTCCGCCGCAGGATCGTGACAATGTGTTAAGACTTAAAAGTCAGGGGTGGACGGTAGAGGAAATCGCCAACACAATGAATATGTCCAGAGGCGAGGTCGAACTGATACTGGAAATTACCTCACGGGGATAGCCGGGAAAATTCACTTTGAACCGTAGCGCGTGGAACAGATTCGTAAAAGCAAGGGAGCGTTTTCGTTATGAAACGGAAGAGTTGGCGCGCTTACTTCCGAAACTGAAGATCATCCAGCAGAAATTGGCTGACGGTCGTGCGACTAATAGTCGGGCGACTGATAATCGGGCGACGAAAAACTCGTTATACGTTGTACAAACGCCGGTTGTGTACAACAGCGCGCTTGACGACGTAACATCAGACGATGAAATAAAATTGATTCTTGTTGCTGATAATCCGGGACGGCGCGAACAGGAGGCGAAAAACAGACGCTACCTCGTTGGACCGTCGGGAAAGATAGCGCAAAAATTCTTCCGCGAAAATCCCGCGCTGGGAATTGATTTCTTTAAAAATGTAATTATTCTGAATAAAACGCCAATCCACTCTCCGCGCACAGCAGATCTGCGGGAACTTTGCCGCATTGAGGAGGAAACAGGCAGCCGCGCTCTTGCCCCCGCTTTGGAAGAATCCCAGAGAACAATGGCGGCTCTTCTTTTGGATTTTCACGAAGCGCTCCAAACGCCGGTTTGGATCATCGGTTATTCAGAGATGAGGAGGGGTGGTATTTTTGAAGTTTATACGGAAAGGCTGAAAAGCCTGTACGCGGATAAAAAGGAAATGTATAAACAGATTTACTTTTACCGCCATTTTTCGATGAATCAATTTACCATCGACCTGAAAAAACAGTCTCTGCCGGAAGAGAATACGGCAAAAAGCCTCAAACGGATTGGCGAAGAGTACAGGCAGAGGATACTGGAAGGTTAGGTGAAATTGACTAAAGAAACGCGCACCTTTCTTGTCCTTGTTCCACACCGCGATATCAGGCTTGTGTTACGAAAATACAGCGATACGCTTTTCAGTGCGGGGTTCACAGGCGCATACCATTTCCCCTGGGTCGTGCCGTTAGCTGCCATTTCAGCCCCCTTCAATACTGAAGAATTAAAGCGCTGCGCTTACACCATCAGGGAAACCGCAAGCGGTAAAATTATCGCGCATGAAGCCGCTACGGTAGCTTTTCCAACAGATGAAGATGGCACGCTGCTTTTCGGCCCCCGCCTTGAGCCGGCCATTCCGCCGGAAATGCTTTGCGGCAGTGAAAGCGCGGCAAAAATAACAGGCGCTTTTTCGCCACAAGTAATCGGCTCATGCCTGCTGTCCGCCGGCAAAGACGAAGTATCAGCCCTTCCCCACCCTCCGCAGTTGTCCTTTCGCGCGGCTGCGGTTGCCAATATGCTTTGGCGTCCCATGCGCTCAGGCGGGAACATCATCGGCTGCAAATGGAAGATAGGAAAACTAATATGGCTTCCGTCTGTAAGGAAAAGCCGGTAAATTCAAATTACAAATAACCAGAAATTTCTACCGCTTACAGGCCCCACATTCCCTGCATTTATCGAGGGTTTATATGTCGCCTAACTACAGTTAGGCACAATTTGCTGGTTGACAAAAGGGAAGATTTACAGGATAATTGGATAACAAAGGAGATTATAATGTTAAAATTATCGGAAATGTACGCAAAAAATAAAGACAATATAAGACGGCTAATAACCCATACCAATAATTACTTAAAAACAATTGATAAAAATAATATTGAGACAATATTGTTATCTGGAAGCGTTATAAGGGGTGATTATTATTATGAACCTTTAAAAGGCTGTATAGATTTGACAGTTATGATAAAGGAAAATGCCGATGTAACAGCGGAAGAAATATTCGGAAAAGACGAAATTCCGCCTATACCGTATCATTGCGTTCAATGGAATGGTGAATATTTCCAAATAGCTTTTCATGAA
>JGI24698J34947_10000018_pt1 | contig 41194 bp, 46 predicted proteins | sample TergutMp193P3_FD_34947 | JGI IMG/M metagenome (IMG submission 34947) | reverse complement strand
CCCCCCCCCCCCATCACTTCCCGAGATGGTTATATGAGAGATGCCTTTATGAAAGCCCTGCTGTGGATTTTTCTAGGCCCTGCCGCTAAGGACTTCTTTAAGAGAGATGGTATTTTCAAGGTTGTAACCCTGAATATTCTGATGACGGTAGGAACCGTTTATATTCTGACATTCTTTACCTATTTGCTTTTAAACGGGCAGTGTCCATTGCATTATATGGTTGTGGCTTATGTTTCCGCATTTCTTTATATTGCTTCCTGTATTGCCGTTCATACCGAAATCGGAATCAAATACTTTGAATATATAAAAACCATGATTATTCTGGACGTGATGATTTTTTTCGGCATGCTCTATACCAGTCCCCTGATTGGACTGCACGGGGATATATGGACATTCCTGATTCCGACCATGGTTATTTTTGTTATGGAACTTAAATGGGGAATTATCTTTTGCTCGGCATACTTTGCCTATATGCTTGCGGCGGAATTCTTTTTTGAACCGCATAGCACCGCCCAATTTGCACGTTATGCCAGTGTTTTTCTGGCACAAATGCTGATTATAATTTCTTATGAACTGCTCAGGGGAGCCACCCGAAACAGGTTGCTGAAGGACAAGCAGAAAATAGAGTATCTCAGCATTACAGACCATTTAACCAAACTTTACAACCGCAGGTATTTTTCGGAGTCCATAGAGATGGAGTTTGCAAAGGCCATGAGCCAGAATGAAAATATATGCTTTTTGATGATAGATGCGGATCATTTCAAGGAATACAACGATGCTTACGGGCATATTCAGGGCGATGAAATGCTTATTGCCATTGCCGGGGTTTTGAGAAGGCTTTTAAGGCGTTCCAACGATTTGGCGTTTCGCATGGGCGGCGAGGAATTTGGAATTCTGCTTCCGAATGCCGATCACAAATGGGCGCTTTTGTTTGCGGAAAAGGTCAGGCAGGAAATCAGCGAAATGAAGGTTCCGCTTTTGAACGGAAACGGCGAAACGGGGCTAACCATCAGCATTGGCCTTGCCTGCATTAAGCCAAGGGCCGGAGACAGCCCGGAAATGCTGATGAAACAGGCAGACAATAATCTTTACGAGGCAAAACTTGCCGGCAGGAACAGGGTTATAGGGTACAGAAGGGTTAACGAATAGGGTCGTAGTAATCGTCGTCTTCTTCGTCGTAGTATTCTTCGGATTCCTTTGGGTAGCCGTTTTCCAGTTCCATGATTGAGGCNTCGCTAACGGAAACTACCTTTACATTGAATATCAAGTCCATTCCGGCGCAGGGATGGTTGCCGTCCAGGATNACCGTATTTTTGCGGATTTCACGGATTACATAGCCGTGCGGTTCGTGCTGTTCTTCCATTTCCTTGAAAAACCTTTCGGATTCGGACATTTCTTCCAGGTATTCGTCCTTGAGAGATTCTATGTAGCCGCCAACCCAGAAATCGTCTATGAAAGGCGTGAGTTCTTCTTTTTCCACCTCTATCAGGAGTTTTTTATCGTAGGGGCCAAAAGCCATTTCGCTGGGAAGTTCCACGGAAAATACATCTCCTTCGGCATGCCCTTCCAGGGCGCTTTCCAGCCCGGGCACAATATTTTCGTTGCCGCATCCGTGCAGGTAAAAGATAGGGGCATCGGGAGAAACCTCCATTATAGTTTCACCCTTGCAGTTAATCATGCTATATACAATAGCAACTTTTTTGTTTTTCCGTATTCGTTCCGACATTAGATGGAATATAGAATTTTCTACATTTCCCCCATGCTTTTCAACTCAGATTTGGTTCATAGCGTTTATGCCAGATTTCCTTCCAGAGTTTTGGCGGCTCGTGGCATTTTGGGAAGGCCTCTCACCCTGACGGAGAAAATTCTCTATGCTCACTTGACAGATGGAAACGAAGACAGGGTTTACACTCGCGGAAAGGACTTTGCAGAGTTTAACCCGGACAGGGTTGCCATGCAGGATGCTACGGCGCAAATGGCTCTTTTGCAGTTTTCAACAGCCGGAAGGGCAGGCTCGGCGGTTCCGGTTTCCGTGCACTGCGACCATCTTATTCAGGCACGCAAAAATGCGGCTTTGGATTTGTCGCAGGCAAATGAGGAAAACAAGGAGGTTTATGCCTTTTTGGAAAGCGTTTGCAAAAAATACGGGCTTGACTTCTGGAAACCCGGTGCAGGCATTATCCATCAGGTTGTGCTGGAAAACTATGCTTTTCCGGGCGGCTTGATAACAGGCACGGACAGCCATACCGTTAATGCGGGTGGCCTGGGAATGCTCGCCGTGGGCGTTGGCGGCGCAGATGCCGTTGATGCCATGGTAGGTTTGCCCTGGGAGTTGAAATATCCCGATATCATAGGCGTTAAGTTGCGCGGCTCCCTGAGCGGTTTTGCAAGCCCCAAGGATGTGATTTTAAAACTTGCCGGCATATTGAAGGTTTCCGGCGGAACGGACTCCATAATAGAATATTTTGGCGAGGGCGCAAAAACGCTTTCTGCAACCGGCAAGGGCACAATTTGCAATATGGGTGCGGAAGTAGGCGCCACCTGCAGCATATTCGGTTTTGATTCTTCCATAGAGCGGTATTTGCGGGCAACGGGCAGGGCAGAAATTGCGGATGCCGCCAAAAAAATAGTTTCCTATCTGCGTTGCGATGCGGAGGTTGAAGTTGAGCCGGAAAAATATTTTGACAGGGTTATAGAAATTGATTTAAGCACGCTAAAACCGCATTACAACGGGCCTTTTAGCCCAGACCGCTCTTTTGCGATTAGTGAAATGGAAACTTCCGTAAAGGAAGCCGAAAGCACGGCCGAGGTGAGCGCGGCTCTTGTAGGCAGTTGCACAAATTCCAGCTATGAAGATTTATCCAGGGCGGTTTCCATTGTCCGGGATGCTTTGGCAAAAGGCATAAAGCCAAAAGCGCCGCTCTACATAAATCCGGGTTCCGAGACGGTAAGGGCAACGGCGGAGAGGGATGGAATTTTGCGTTCATTTGCGGAATTCGGCGCAACGGTGTTTGCAAATGCCTGCGGTCCCTGCATAGGGATGTGGAAACGGGAGGGTGCGGAAAAGGGCGAAAAAAACAGCATAGTTCATTCCTTCAACCGCAATTTCTCCGGCAGGGCAGACGGCAACGAGCAAACCCACGCTTTTGTAGCAAGCCCGGAAATGGCGGTTATTGCCTCGCTCTCCGGTTCCCTGCTTTTTAATCCCGAAACCGATTTTTTGGCAAATGAAAACGGGGAAAAGCAAAAACTTGTTCCTCCCTGGGGCGATGAACTGCCTGTAAACGGCTTTGTGTTTGATTACAGTGTTGTAAAAGTTTCCGAAGGCGATAAATCCGCGGAAATAGCAATAGAACAGAAAAGCAGCAGGCTTCAAAAACTGGAAGATTTTGCACCGTGGAACGGGAGAGATATTCTCAATGCAAGGCTTTTAATCAAGGTAAAGGGAAAATGCACCACAGACCACATTTCAAAAGCCGGCGAGTGGCTTAAATACCGCGGGCATCTGGAAAATATTTCCGGCAACCTTTTGATAGGCGCGGTGAACGCCTTTAACGGAGAAAAGAATAAAACTCTTTTTCAGCCCGGCAGCCGTGAAATGTGCGTGCCGGATGCGGCAAAGGCATACAAGGCGGCAAAGATTTCAAGCGTAATCATAGGGGACGAAAATTACGGCGAAGGTTCAAGCCGTGAACACGCCGCCATGGAACCCCGTTTTTTGGGAGTTGTGGCGGTTATAGCCAAGAGTTTTGCCCGCATTCACGAAACAAATCTTAAAAAGCAGGGAATGCTTGCGCTCTGTTTTGAAGATAAAAACGACTATGATAAAATTTTGGAAAGCGATACCCTGGCAATTCTGGGGCTTTCCAATTTCAAGCCGGGACGCAAATTTACACTCCTTTTGCACCACGCAGACGGAACGCAGGAAGAAATTCATTTAACCCATACCTACAACGAAAGCCAGTGGGAATGGTTTAAAGCCGGCAGTGCATTGAATGCGTTAAAGAACAAATGTCCAACTTCAACATAAAGGCCTCCGGGTACGATTCCGTTTCCGAGCCGCAAGCGGAACTCGCCGACGGTCTGTTTGACCTGTCTCTGGATTATTTGCCGGACACTCCGCCAATGCTGCTGGATGTAGGCTGCGGGACGGGGCATTTGACCCTTGATTTGGCCGCTCTCTTTCCCAAACGCCTTGACTGCCTTGATACTTCAAGGGAAATGTTGAAAATTTGCGAGGAAAAACTGCGTGATTTTCAAAACATAAAATGGCGGCTTTTTGAGAATGACGCGGAAAATTTTGAGCCGGATATAAAATACGATGCCGTTTATTGCAGTGCGGCAATTCAATGGTTTGCAGACCTTCCCGGATTTTCTGCGAGGGTAAAAAAATGGTTAAGCCCAAACGGAGTTCTGTGCATAGGCACTTTTGGCGAAAGAACTCTTTGCGAACTGCGGAGCGCATATTTTGAAGCAACCGGCAGGGAGCTGGAAACAAGGGCAAAATTTTTCTCGTTGGGCAAGTTGAAGGCTATTTTCAAAAAGGCAGGTTTTGAACTGCAAAACACGGCGGAGTGCATTTTTACGCAGGGTTTTGAAAACCCCGTTGCCGCATTGAAAACCCTTGGAAAAATGGGAGTGAGCAGCACGGGAAAAAAACCGCTCAACCGCACGGAAGTTCAAAGACTAAAGGAAATCTTGCTAAAGACAAAAAACGAAAATGCGGCGGTAAATTTTTCCTGGGAATTGATAGCAATGGTGTTCAGGGAAAACTTCCTCTGATTATGTCTATTTGGCTATTCACAAGATTTATTACGCTTGTGGGGTAAATAAAAACCTCGCCCATATCGGCAAAAACATCTACTTTGCTTTTAAACACGCGGATTAATTCTTCCGGCACCGTTAATGCCTGATGCTCTTCTATTTTTGCGGCGGTGCTCAGCAAGGGGTGTTCAAAATTTTCAAAAAGCGCCTTTATAAAAATGTTCGGTGAAATTCTGATTCCTATTTCCTGGCGTTTTACATCAAGTTTTCTGGCAATGTTAGGATCTGCCGGCAGGATATAGGTATAGGGACCCGGCGTGTGATTTTTTAAAATATGAAAGGCAAAATTACTGACCTTGGCATAGTCGGTTACTTTGGAAATATCCGGCAAAATCAGAGCCATGAACGCTTTTTTTATGGGTTTCTTTAAGGCATAAAGTTTGTTTATGGCTCTTGAACTGGCCGCAGAACAGCCAATAGCGTAGCCGGAATCCGTGGGATAGAGAAGCAACGCATCGTTCCGCAGCATATCGGCTATGGCTTTTATATGCCGGGCTTGCGGCGTTTGCGGATGTATTTCCAGATGGAGCATAAAAAAATTTCCCGGTTATGCCTTCTTCAAATAAACCCCTCCCAAAGGCGGAACAATCAATTCCAGGCTAAACTGCCTGCCGTGAGCCGAAATATCTTCTGTCCAGCGTTCGCCGGCGTTGCCCATGTTGCTGCCGCCCCAAAGCTGGGAATCGGAGTTGAAAATCTCAATCCATTTGCCGCCTGCCGGGGCACCCAGGCGGTAAGGCATTCTGGGGACGGGGGTAAAGTTGAACACGCAAAGAATAATCTCGCCCCCTCTGGAACGCCGGAAAAAACTTAGCACGGAATTGTCAACATCATCGCAGGTAATCCATTCAAAGCCGTCCCAGTGATGGTCTATTTCCCAAAGGGCACGCTCCGATTTATACAGTGCGCCAAGGGTTCTCATCATGTTGTGCAGCCCGTTGTGAACTTCAAAGCCCAGCAAATGCCAGTCCAGAGAATGTTGCTCTTCCCACTCCTTGCCCTGCCCGAACTCACTGCCCATGAACAGAAGTTTTTTGCCGGGGTGCGCATACATAAATGCATAAGCCAAACGCAGGTTTGCAAATTGCTGCCAGCAATCGCCCGGCATTTTGCTGAGCATGCTTCCTTTTCCGTGAACAACCTCATCGTGCGAAAGCACCAGAATAAAGTTTTCGGAATAGGCGTATATCATGCTGAATGTAAGGTTGTGGTGATGGTATTTTCTGTGGATGGGTTCCTTGCTTATGTAGGTTAAAAAGTCGTTCATCCAGCCCATGTTCCATTTGTAGTGGAAACCCAGGCCGCCGAGTTCCGGGGGGCGGGTTATGCTTGGGAAACTCGTGGATTCTTCGGCTATGAAAAGAGCGTGGGGAGCGTGTTTGCCCATTATGCTGTTCAAATGCTTTAAGAACTCAATTGTATCGTAGTTTATATTGCCGCCGTCCTTGTTGGGAATCCACTCGCCGTGGTTCCTGCCGTAATCCAGGTAAATCATGCTGGCAACGGCGTCCACACGCAAGCCGTCCGCGTGGAATTCACGCAGCCAGTACATTGCGTTTGAAATCAAAAAGTTTGCAACTTCCGTGCGTCCGTAATTGAAAATATATGTTCCCCAGTGCGGGTGCTCGCCCTGCCTTGGGTCCGAGTGTTCATAGCAGGCACTGCCGTCAAAACGCCCAAGCGAGTGGCCGTCTTTGGGAAAGTGCGCCGGCACCCAGTCCAGAATAACGCCTATGTTGTTCTGGTGGCATTTGTCAACAAAGTGGCGGAACTGGTCCGGCGTGCCATACCTGCTGGTGGGGGCATAGTAACCGGTAACCTGATAGCCCCAGGACTGGTCAAGAGGATGCTCCATAACAGGCATGAATTCAATGTGCGTATAGCCCATTTCTACAACATAAGGTATCAGGGTTTCTGCAAGTTCGTCCCAGTTTAAAAAGCGTCCGGGATTGTCGGGGTCGCGTTTCCAGGAGCCGGGATGGACTTCGTAAATGTTCACGGGGCCGCCAAAGAATTGCGTTGCGCTGTGAGTTCGCATGTAAAGGTCGTCGCCCCATTCGTAGCCGTCCAGATGAGTGACTACGGAAGCGGTGTTTGGGCGAAGTTCGCTGAATTTTGCGATAGGGTCGGCTTTTTGGTACATGTTGCCTTCTTTGGAGTGCAGCTCAAAGCGGTAAAGTTCGCCTTCCCCTATTTCGGGAATGAATATTTCCCAGATTCCGCTGTTTCCGCGAACACGCATTTGGTGCCTGTGCCCGTCCCATGAATTGAAGTTGCCTATAACCGAGGCTGCACGGGCATTTGGCGCCCACACGGAAAACAGAACTCCCTTGATTCCTTCTACCTCTACAAGGTTTGCGCCGAGTTTGCGGTAAAGTTCGTAATGAACGCCGGATTGCATCAGGTGCAAATCGAAGTCCGAAAGCACGGGCGGGAATGCGTAAGGGTCAAGAACGGAGTATTTAACCCCGTTTTCCAGTTCTATATCGAGCCTGTACAGGAAGTGCTGAAATTTTTCCTCTATCTGTGCCTCAAAAAAGCCCGAGTCGCCCAGTTTTACCAGGTCAAATTTTCTGGATTTATCCAGAGATTCGCCGGAAACGGCTTTGGCACCCGGTATATAAACCCTGACACTCATTTTATTTCCCTTGCTTATGGGATGCAAACCCAGTATTGAAAACGGGTCTGCACACATAAAATCGTTCAAAACCTGCATATCCGCAGGTTTAACCGTTGTCCATTTAAGCCATTTTGGAGCACTCATAGAAACCTCTTCTTTTTGTAAAAATAATATAGAAAAAAGATTTCTACATTACCACCATGCCATACTATGTCTGCAAGGGAGCCAAACTTAAATGCTCTATGGGTTCCGACCAATCGAATCTGGAAGTAATGCATTTGGAAAAGCCTGTGAATCTGTGCGGGCAATCCAAGGCAAGCATCATGGACCATAAACCTCTTGCGAATATAAAACCTTTTGGGCAGTGCAAATCCCTGGCCAATCCCGTGGTAGCTTCGGCAACTGCGGCTAATTCCGGCAAACTGCAAAAAATGCCCTGTATTCCAAACACCGCGTCCCCTTGGCTCAATGGCAAAATGAATGTATTGATAAAAGGCCAGCCGGCCCTGCTGGATAGCAGCAAGTGCCTGTGCTTGTGGGCAGGAGTGATTGAGATAACCGATGCCGGCCAAAAAACTGCGCAGGCCGGCTGCCCAATGCCGGGTGATGCAGTATGATTTCGTTTCTTGCGGTTTTTATAGGCGGCGGTTTGGGTTCGCTTTGCCGCTATGCAACCGGCTTGCTTTCAAAAATGCTGTTTGGAAGCACTTTTCCGCTTGGGACTTTAATTGTCAATTTGCTCGGATGCTTCGCCATAGGCTATTTGAATGCCCGTTTTGAAAAAGTGTTTGCAAGCCAGGAAACCCGCAACCTTTGCATTGCAGGCATGCTCGGCGGTTTTACCACATTCTCCGCCTTTGGCTTTGAAACCATGAGTTTGTTCAAGAGCGGTTCTATTGCAATGGCAATTTTAAATATTCTGCTGAATGTAGTTCTGGGAATTTTGCTGGCCTATGCCGGATATTACTATATTAGCGTCCAGAGGTAAATATGTCTAATAAATGGAAGTTTTTTTGGGCAATTTCGTTGGTGTCCGTGGTGTTTTTCCAGGCTTGCGTGCATAGCTGGGAAGAGCTGCTAATAAGCCTTGAAGACGAAAAGAAAATGGGGCAGGATTTTGATAAACTTGTTAGAGCCGGGGATCCGCAAGTCATGCAACCCGGCGAATCTGTTTTTGCGCCGAGAACCGACGAGCAAACCGCTCTTTACAATTATTATCAGGCAAGAGCAAAAGAGATTGTAAACGCAATTGACCAAAAAGACCTGGAAGCCTTGTTGCCAAGCGGCTACACAAAAAACAACTTTTTTGAATTCAAAATAATCAACAGCAAAACAGTAAATGCCTTTGCCGTGCCGGGCGGCTATGTTTATTTCTATACCTCAATATTAAAGCAGTTCCAAAGCGAATCCGAACTTATGGGTGTTCTGGGCCACGAGGTGGGGCACGTGGTACGGCATCACAGCAGGGAAGGAATGGTTAAGCAAGTTGGCGCAAGCGCGATTATAAGCATATTTCTGGGCGATGGCATAGCCGGGCTAATAGGCGCCTTGGGTGCTCAGTTCTGGCTTTTGTCAAACAGCCGCGACAACGAACTTGAGGCCGACGAAAGCGGTTATGAATATACCAACAAGATAGGGATTTCTTCAAGGGGTCTCAGCGATTTTTTTGCCAGAGGTTTGGAAACCAATGCCCAGGGAAAATGCAAAGACCCTTCAAAGGAATCTTCCATTTTTGACGTTCTAAGCACTCACCCGCCATCTTGCGAACGAGTTGAAAAAAATTTGAATAGAATATCAAAGAGCGGGCAAAACTTGCCTATGGATAAAAATACTTATGACGGCAAGTCCTTCACGCAGTTAGTGAGCGAAGCGAATATTTGAAACTCTACTTTGATTCAAACTGCCCTGTTTGCCGTTCATTTGCCAAGCTATTGCAAAAGCATTTAGGCGGCGAGGTTGATACCGTTCCTATGCCGCAGGATGAGCAAACCCAAGAATTCAAACTGGAACTTTCAAACGGTGAAATTCTGCATGGCAAGGAAGCGATAGACGCACTGCAAAAGGAAGTTCCGAGAATAAAGGATTTCTTTTGGATGCTCCCGGATTCTTACAGGGGAAAAATGCTGCATAAAACCTACGCTTTTGGCAAGTTGCTGCGGCGCTTTGTTTATTTTATCACTGGAAGGTGTAGCCGCTGCCCTGACTTTTAACTTTCCCGATTCCGGGAAAGGGAATGTGCATGCCCGCTATAAACCAGCCGTTATCCTCTGCCATTTTCATAAGTTTTTTGCGGGTTTCCACCGATTTCTTTGGGTCAACATCATAGCGGGCGGATTCTTCCGGGTGCGGAAACTGCAAAGCCGCCGCGTGCAAAAAGTCTCCGGCTATGAGGAGTTTATTTTTACCCGTGCCGATTAAAAAAGCCGTGTGCCCCGGCGTGTGCCCCGTAGCATCTATGGCAACAATCCCCGGCGCAAGCGTATCTCCAAAAGCAAAGGTTTTATAGCGCCCGGTATAAATTTTGGCTACGCTTTTTTGCAGTTCCGAATTGGGAGTTTTAGCATCAAGCCAGTAATCGTTCTCCTGTTTTGAAATAAATACCGGAACGGAAAAATTTGCCTTGCCGTCTTTTACAAGCCCGGATATGTGGTCGCCGTGGGCGTGTGTGAGCAGAACTCCGTCAATTTTGGAAGGGTCTATTTTTTTATCTGCAATGGCATTGCCAAAACCCGCATCCACAAGGTAGGTTTTATTTCCGGTTTTCACCAAAAAAACATTCACCGAGGATTTTGCCTTGCCATCGGGCATATAGGCGAGTTTTTGCTCCCTGGACAGCGGCCCGCCGTCAAAGAGCGAAATGTCCATTGAATTGGAAAGATCCTCAACAGGTATTATTTCAATACCGTCATTGAGTTTTACGGACGCGATGTTTTCTGCGGCGAAAACGATAGGGGAGAGGAAAGCGGCGAGAAGGATGGGACGTATCATAAGAATAATATAGTAAGTTATAAAATTTCTATTCTTATAGGGAACCTTGGAGTTTTTCTATATTCCCTCATTATGATTAAACACCTGGTCCTTTGGAAAATGAAGCCCGTGGCGGATTCCCGCACGGGGAAGGAAAATGCGGATATCTTGGCGCAAAGGCTAAATGCTTTGAAAAGCGTGATGCCCTTTGCCCTTTCTATAGAAGCCGGCATTAATTTCAACAGCACAGCAGCCGCCTACGACGTAGGCTTGCACTCNGCTTTCAAAACAAAAGAAGATCTGGATGCCTACCAGAATCATCCTGCGCATGTCAANATTGCAGAGTGGGTAAAGAGNGGCATTGCGGAAGCCAGAGTTGTAGCGGATTTTGAGATATAGAGGTTTTTATGACTCCGGAAATAGAAAACTATAGACAGAAACTGGATTTGATAGAAGACAAGCTTATCNTGCTTTTAAACGAACGCTTGAAATACGTGCTTGAAATAGGAAAAATAAAACACANGCAGGGTTTGCCCATAGCAGACCCTAAAAGGGAAGAGGCNATTCTGAACAGAGTGGCGTATAAAAATCCCGGCCCCATGAGNGAGGANTTTGTAAAGGAAGTTTTTAAAAAGATAATAGAAGAGTCACTTAAAATGGAGAGCTGTGGTTAAACACGTCACACTGGTTGGTTTTGGCTTGCTTGCCGGTTCGGTTGCAGCGGCACTCAGAGAGGAATTGCCTGCCGTAATTCGCGCGGTGAGTTCAAGGGAAACCCTGCAAAAGGCAAGGGAACTCTCAATGGCAGATGAATTCTTTGAATACGCGGATATTCAAAACTGGCTTCCGAATTCCGATTTGATTTTANTGTGCGGGCCTATAAAGCATATTCTGTCAACTATTGAAATTCTCAAAAGCAATGCCGGGCTGCTGAACGGCGAAGTTGTAGTGAGNGATATAGGAAGCACAAAGGAACAGATTTGCAAAAACGGNTTTGCCCTGCCCAAACCCTTTGTATTCGTAGGCGGCCATCCNATGGCTGGTTCCGAAAAGCGGGGCATTGAGCATAGCGACCCTTCTATTTTTGAAAACGCCTACTGGCTTTATTGCCTGCCTGAAAATTTGAGCGAATTGCCGGAGCCGCTGAATGAACTTTTGACTTTTTTAGGTAGCCGCCCGGTGCGGATTGCGCCGGATGAACACGACTTTACAATGGCATGGTTGAGCCACGCCCCGCAACTCCTTAGCACTTCAATAGCGGCAGGCCTTTTTCCGGGCGTGGCAAAAAATCATTTGCACCTGGCCGGAAGGGGTTTCAGGGATATGACACGCATTGCGGGTTCTTCCTGGGGAATGTGGAAGGATATTCTGGAAACGAACAGGGAAAACGTAAGCGAAGCGCTTGAAACATACGCCGAAAAGGTGCTTGAAATAAAAAGCGAACTTACCGCCGAAAATTTCGGCGAGCTGGAAAACAATTTTTTGCAGGGCAATCAAATGCGGAAGCATCTGGANACGGGAAAAAACTACGCCTANCCGCTTTACGAAATCGTGGCGCATATATCGGACGAACCGGGTTCCATATTAAAAACATTGAATCCCCTTGCGGAAAAAAATATCAATATCAGGGATATTGAACTCATGAAAGTCAGGGAAGGTGTTGGCGGAACATTGCTTTTGGCATTCAAGGCGGAAAGCGATGCAAACGATGCCGTTAAAATTTTAGAAAGCAGAGGTATAAGTGCAGTTATCCGTTGAAATCAACACGGAAAAGGAACCTTTCTGCAACTGTGCATTTCTGGCTGCCGTCGCAAACGGGAACACGCTGATTCACGGGGTTAGAGCTACGCCGGAAATTACGGCCTTTGCGGATTATCTAAGGGAAATCGGAGCCGAGGTTTCAATAAAAGACGGGCAGTGGGAAATCACGGGCGTTAATTTCAAGTGCAACAGGCCTTTGAATCTGGAATGGATTGGAAACGATTTTCCCTATCAAAAAAGGAACAGAAAAATAATAGAATCTTTGCTGAGCGGCACGCCATTTTGCTGCGAGGAAAAAATCGCGGTAAAGGATTCCCTGATAAAGGAACTTGCAACTTTTGGCGCGGAACTGGAATGGAAACAGGACGGCCCGGACGAAAACGACGAACTTGCAAGACGNATGGCAAGGATGCAGGGAATAAAAAACGAAAGAAAATGGATTTGCAATATTCCTCCCGTACATTCGCTCCTGGCAAGAGACAGATTCATAGCCGGCAGCGTAACGGAAGCGGCATTCCTTGCCCTTGCCGCCTCCCTGCTTCCCGATTTGAACATCACCGTAAAATCGGTTAATCTGGATGCCGGCTACGCCGGAATTTTCGGAGCCTTCAAAAGATTGAACGCGGATATGGAAATAGCATCCCGGCACGAAAGAGGAAATAACGTATGGGGCGATTTAAAAATCAAAAAAGCAAGGGAACTCACGGGCAGGCGCCTGAACGAGGATATTTTGTCCGCCTGCATGGACGAAATTCCCCTGCTTGCGGTCATGGCCTGTTTTGCAAGGGAAGAAACAATATTGAAACTGCCTTCGTGGTCAATTGAACATTGCAAGCCGGTTTTGGAGACCCTTTACGAAAACCTTAAAATTGCAGGCATAGAAGCCGGCCTTTATGAAGACGGCTTGATTCTTAGAGGCAAGGAAGAAATTGACGCGGGAGATTTTGACTGCAAAAACATCCCTGCCTTGGGTTTGGCATTATACGTCTTGAACAGGAAGGCGAAAAACGAAAGGGAAGTGACGGGAATTGAGTGTGTGGAAAAAGCGTATCCGGGGATTTTGAAATTATGAACATAGGCATAGTAGCTCGCAAGGAACAGAATCCAAAATTGCTGGAGGCACTGGAAGCCATAAGGCACTGGGGCAAAAGCAAAAGCTGCAGGATTATTTTTTCGCCGGAAAAACAGTTGAAGAAATGCGATATTCTTGTTGCTGTTGGCGGAGACGGAACCGTGCTTTCTGCTGCTCACATTGCATATGAAAAAAAAATTCCCATTGCCGGCGTAAATGCCGGGCGCATCGGCTTTTTGGCGGAATACGGCATAGAGGAAATTCCCCTGCTTCTGGATACGCTTTCAAGGGGAACTTTCAAGATTGAAGAACGCATGATGCTCGACTGCTCCGTTTATGTCAAGAACAAAAGAATTCTGAACCGCATTGTGCTCAACGAAATTTTTTTGCACTCGCACGCTCCCGAAAAAATGATAAATCTGGAAGTCAAACTTGACAGCAGCTATCTGACCGAATACTGGGCAGACAGCCTGATTATAGCTACCCCCACAGGCTCCACAGCCTATAACCTTGCAGCCGGAGGCCCCATAATATACCCTTCGGCAGAGGCCTTTGTTCTCAATCCGGTGAATCCCATGAGTCTGTCCGTGAGGCCATTGATAATACCGTCACCTTCGGTTTGCAAAATAAAATGTATTCCAACAAGCACGGCAGAAATGGTTTTTGACGGACATTTTTCCGAACAGCTAAACGAAAAGGCCGAACTCAGAATTTGCCGCAGCCAACATATAACCCGCTTCGCGCATATCGACGATTCCGGCTTTGTTCATGCCTTGAGAGAAAAACTCGGATGGACGGGAAAGATGAGAAGTTACGATGGGCCCACCAGGACTTGAACCTGGGACCAGCGGATTATGAGTCCGCTGCTCTAACCAACTGAGCTATAGGCCCTAGTAACAACTATAATATAGCAATGTCAAAACAAAATAGATAAATGCCTTAACGCGTCTTAAATTCGTCTTAGCACAATCGTGGAGTTAAAATGGCAAACACACGTTTGCGGTTAATAATTTATTGACTCAAAGACCTTTGCAAATGGTGAGCTACCAAATGGGGCATAGCAAGACGGATATAACGGCTAATTTGTATGGCAAGTTTGTCCCGGAGCATTTCAAAATTGGCTTTGAGGAAGCAATTAGAGTTAGGAAAGAGCATTTGGACTGGCTTGAGAATAGGTATGAATTTTGAAGATTGGGGTGCTGATAATGAGCCTGCGGAACAAGCTTCCGTTCCAACTCTCAAATAAACATGAATTTTTTGGAATTATACCTAAAGTTACCACTTCAGCCCCTAATAATGCTATTATTAAAAATAATAGCATTGCATTCATTTCAGTTGAAATTTAATTTCTATTCCTTCTTCTCTAATTCTGGTTTTAGTAAAGGTAGGTCTTTTTGAAACATTTGACAAAAAAGTCGGCGAAACCATCCTATTTTAGCCAGCTTACCATAACCCTAATATCCTTATTGTTAGTTACACGGAAAGAATATTTTTCCACCTTCCCAACTTATGAAACTCCCCTTTTTATACTTATCGCTCTTTCCCTATGCCCTTCCTGAAATATTGCGTTTTGCAATAATTTTTGTATATTTAAGGTATGGATATAAGCATCAGCTCACATTAAAAATAATGGATTTGTATCCGAAATCTCAAGATACTTGCGTAATTCAGGTTTAAAAGGGCAAATTTTTACGTCAATTATACTACCAAAATGCTTTTCTAAAGCCTTATGATATTCTACTTGTATATTCACTCTTTCAATTCCCACCGAAAAAGCGCTGACTACAATCATAAGACGGAATTTTTTATTTAAAATACTCATTTTCTCTATAGAATTATCCAAATGATATATAATATCTTCAGTTCTCATATTTCTTCCAAAAAATATGATGAAATAGTGTTCTATTTTTATATTTGTATTATTTAATTTCATGCTGAATAGTTCTTGGCAATATATATCGGCATATATTTTTTTATTTCGCCCAGAATATGTTTTGCATTTTTTTGCACAGACACACTCTAAAAATTTAAACTTTATCTCATTGTCAGAATTTATGGTGATTTTGTCCAATTTTGGATATTCATCAACGTGCAAATACAGATATGGCGTTGTATCGCGACTTCTGACAAATGTTTTCGGGCAAATATTAGTCATCTTTATTTCTCAATTCGTCGTTTAAGTTATCAAGAAAATTATATTCATCCATAATATCTATTGAAATTTTATTTATTTCATCAGGGTCTATCAAATAATTTTCTTTATATTTTGTTAAAATATTATCAGCCCCGCCTTTCTTGTTAATAAAAACAACCGATGTTTTTTCATAATCTAAATTAGGTATTTTTTTTATTTTATTATCATTCAATTTACGTTCCGCATATTTTTTTAGTTTCTCGTTATCAAAAATTTTATTCTCTATGCTTCCTTTAAGAAGCATATTGTTTATAGTATTCAGCACGTATGGGCTATGAGTTGTGATGAAAAATTTTATAGGTAGTTCGCTAACATCATAGTTGTTATCGTTGAATATTTTGCATATCAATTCTAAAGCGAGCTTTTGTTCAAGTGGGAAAAGATGAGTTTCGGGTTCTTCCATGAAAATATAGTATTGCTTTCCATAGTTGTACTTAAAAGAAGATAATCTGCTTAACAGCAATAGTATATAAAATACTTCTTGCTGTCCGCTTGAGGCGTTTGCAAGATTAACTACTCTATCATCATCTGACACAAGCTGTATCATTCCGTTTATTTTCATTTTTGCCTTTAATATATCTTTAATTTTATTTTCATATTCTTGATTCGGGTTTCTCTTGAGAATAAAATCAGCTAGGTTGTTGAATTCGTCTAGATAATAATCCCAAAAACCAGGTTTATTTAATTCAGTGATTGCTAAAGTCGCTCTGGCAGCGGGGACATAAGTAGTAGCAATAGGATAATATCCACCGAATTTTTTCGATAGCAGTTCGTATATTTCTTTTTTGGTTGTATTGCGTCCGTCGGGAGTTTCATGGTTTTGGCTTTGGCAGTATTTTTTCCACTCAGGCAATTCCTTTTTTAAAAAGCCGCTCTCCATAGATATATCTTTATCGCCTTTATTTCTAAATAATCTTATGTCTAAAACGGTTTTTCCAAAAGAACACCGATAACTGACATCAAATAATTCTGTGTCTAGATGAAATCTATCTTTAAATTTTGATGCTGTATTTGCACAAAAATTATCAAAATCTAAATTATCCAAAAAATTTTCGTACAGCGAACCAAGCCATCGCGTAAAAATAGTTTCAAAAAATTCCAAGAGCTTTATTAACAAGCTTTTTCCAGAACCCATATCTCCGGTTATCACCATAAAGGGTTTAATATTTAATATGATGTTTTCCAAAGAAAGAAAATGCTTTATCTCAAGTTTTTCTAAAAATTTATCGTTGCTCATTAACTTAGCACTCCGTGAAAGTTGTTAGCAATCCTATTTTTAGCGATTTTCTCAAATTCAGGTGTGATTTCTTTAATCCGCTTTGTTGGTTCGTTATTTGCCGGAAGCAGCATTAAACGGCCATTTTTGGTCATAGTGGCAGGAATGTCATTCAGCCAATTCATAGTTAATCTCCTAGATTACTGGTTTCACCCGTAATATAGAAAAAATCACAAAAAATCAACCGTCTCTCAAACAAAAAATAGTCAACATTTAGTCAACCTTCCCGATTCCCCTCAAAAACAGCGTAATTCCAATGATTTTATACCCTGGTAGCCAAACTCTATGCCTTCATTGCTAAATCGTAGCATGACTTTATCTTTGCGGTAATGAGCATAGCCTATCTCTATAGACACTCCTTTATTAACCAAATGGCATTTTTTAATCAATCGTTTTTCTTCTAGCATTGAGAATTGCAACTCTTCTATGGTGGCTCCGTCTTTTGACTTGATTGCGATAATTCCGTCATTGCCGTTATTCACGACTTGGGATGTTATGGCAATATTGCCATCGTTGTATGTTTGATGCATCATTTTAAACCTCTTGTTTCGGCGTTTAACATGATTTTAATATAAGATAAAACTTGAAAATTGCAGTTTAAAACGCGTTTTTGAATAAAAATAGCTTGTATCGGAAGCTACGATTGCTTTTGTATATTACACCTTACACCTTACACTTGGAGGCTTATATATGAATAAAGTCAAATTTCCCCTATTCTCGGTAGCTTTTGTGCTTGCCTTGGCGTTTACTTTTTCTTGTTCCGGTGATGATAGCGGCGATGGCGATAATGGCGATTCGTCTAGTAGCGGAACAACGCAAGGAGGCGGTTCTTCTAGTAGTTCGTCTTCCGATGGCGGCATTTCAAGTTCCGATGCAAACACAAGCGGTGTTTTTGTTGACCCAAGAGACGGTCAAAAGTATGCTTTTGAACCCGATATTAATGGGCTTATTTGGATGTCGGGAAACCTTAACTATTCTAGGAATAATACGCTAGGTTATTGCTATGGAGTTGATATAAATGGGGAAAATGCTCATAGGGATTCCACTAGTTGCGATAATGGCTATGGCCGAGTATATGAATGGTCGGTTGCTATGGATAACAACACCAAGCAAGGGTTGTGTCCCGATGGATGGCACGTGCCGAGCGAAGAGGAATGGTATTCTCTGCAAAGTGGAGAGATAATAATGTCCGACATGTTTTGCGTATCTAGTAAATCTGGAAATTATAATACTGATTCCGAGCATCCTCCTATAGATTGGAAAGAAAGAAATGAAATCGGTTTTTATTGGACAAGTAGTGATTATACAAAGTTTGCTATTTTTGAATATTGTTGGACATATTATTTACCGAATACAGACATTCCACATACTCGTATTGATGTAGACATCGGTTTAAGAACGATGGATAACGACTATTTCTCTATACGTTGCGTTGCGGATAATGATTAAAATTAAGTAAACAAAAAGATTTGTTGCACTTGTTTGTGAGAGATAATGTTATGAATTTTGTTATACCATAGTACCTATCAATTTATGGATATATACTTGACCTTGTTGGTTATTAAATGTCAACATCGGCCCCCAAAATATATCATAGTCGTTAGGATAGATGCTAAAGTTAGGTATGGTTATGCTACCAAAAGCGAAATCGTTTGAAGTACTTATAGGATAAAAACCAGTACCTGAATAATGAGAAACGCTAAGTATGTACGGGCCGCTGGGGTCGTTAACGTTAGGGTACGAGTCTCTAACAACGGTGTCAACGCCGTTAATGTTGACGATTTTGTAGTCGTCACCATATCTATAAAAGGCCACACCGAAAGTCGGATTGCAGTCAACAGCCGTAAACGATACCGCCATAAATAATTGCCGACTAGGTGTAACTTCGTATATATGTCCTGCGCATACTTTTTCAAACATCTCTTCATAGTGTTCTGTTACGTTTGATAAATGCACGTCATGGCGAATAAATTGATAACGTAATGACCTTGATGGCGATGATGTATGATTATCCGATGACCAACCCATGTAATGGTCGTTAAACTCTACCGGGGTGCCACTTCCTTCGCCTGTAATTCCGCACCACGGGTACAATGTTCTGTCATTAGTAAAATGGACACGCAACACGGCATTGTCTACCGCAGCACGTAAGTCAGTAGTGCCTTGCGCTCGTGTTATAAGCGAAATCGCTTCTGAACTTCCCGGTTTGTATATTGGCATTTTCGCACCTCACATATATGATAAAGCGGCGAGATTACCGTAGGCATCGGTACCGAGTATTTTATTTAGGCCTAATTGAAAAGGCACTCCAGTCCCTCTTAGAACATCATTTGTGCCACCATACGGACTCCAACCTCCACCCCCGCCGCCTTCTCCACCTTCGCCGCCTCCACCCGCAGGACCAGGCGGCCCCGGAGGTCCCGGAGGCCCTTGGTCGCCTTTAGGTCCTTGCGGGCCGGTGGCTCCTCTAATGGAGCCGCGAGTAATCACCGTAGCCGAAGTTTGATTAGCTACCGCCGTTACCGTTCCAAATATGCCGGGATAAGTTGCATTAGACGACACTACCAAATCACCTGGCCGAACAAGCCTATTTTCAACAGGATTACAAGTCACTCCGTTTGTCGTAGCTCCCGTGGTTGGATTAAGCGGACTTGCCGTTGACCATACGGAACCGCCGCAATTAATAGTTACATCTACATTGTCATAATCCGTAAAAGTGAAGCATCCGTTGTTGTTATCAACTATGGATATTTGCCTCGCACTAGCCTCTATTTGCTCATCCTTGGCTATCCTGGCCTCCACTTCGGGCATAATGGATGAGTCTATTTATTGTATTAGCAAAACATTATATTAAATAAAAGAAACCGCTTTATAGGAGAGCAATATGCCAATTTCCCAGATAATCAAGGAATTGCAGAAAATGGAGAATCAAGAGTAAGAAATGAATCTTGTAATGGTTCCTAAAAGCCTATCGCCAAACGGCATTACCGTTAAGATAAATGAAGCAAAATAAGTAAAATTTATTTTTTCTTAATCATAAAACCAATGCCTATTCCATACGGGCGTTTCTTATCTTCTATGGAATTGCCGAGTCTGTTTCCTGCCCCCATGGGCATTACAGTTCCGATATTAGATATGAAATCTAAGTACGGTGATAATTCGTTTATAGAATCTTGGTGCAAAACCACAGCGATAATTTTACCTTGTAACAAATTATCACAAGCATCCGACCCAAGAATTGAAGTTACTATTTGGTTAAACATACATTCTCCAAATTTTGATGTTTCAAGAAATTTATAAAATTGTCAGCTTATTCTTACGCCAACCTCTTACAGCAAGCTTCCATAAGAAGCAAATTATGAATTTAATACCTTGACGGTATGGCTAAATTTTCTACATTCGTTGATGACGGATTTTATTGATAAATTTAAAATGTTTGTCTTAAATTTGTCTTGGCGACGCTTGAACACTGCTTGAAAGTTACGATGGGCCCACCAGGACTTGAACCTGGGACCAGCGGATTATGAGTCCGCTGCTCTAACCAACTGAGCTATAGGCCCTAGTAACTATTGCTACCCAAAAGTAGTAAATAATTTTTAACGGTGTCGTCCCAGGATACCTTCAGGGATTCTACATTGCTGACCAGCCTTGCCCACAGGCTCTTTTTTTCGTGGAAAACGGATTCTGCTATGCGTAACTGTTCCAGGATGAGGTCAGGAGAAGCATCTTCGCACAGAAAGGCATTTGCGCTTGCAGAGGCCTCTTCCGAATTGTGGTCATAAGGCATAGTGTATATGTAGGGTTTTTGCGTGCGCTTGTTGGAAAGCTGTATTGAGCCTACGGCCGCGGCCTTTAAGAAAAGCGCCATGGAAGGTTCGCTGAAACTGATTGATAAAAACATATCCGATGCCACAAGCCTCTGGTATAAGCCTTCGTCGTTTTCGCTCAACGGAAGAATGGCTATTCTGTTCCTGTGTTTTTCCTGCACGGAATTGAAATAGGAATAGTTGGAATTGTGCTCCGATATGCCTATTATCAGTTGCAGATTCATGTTCAGCAGGTTTGCCAGAATGGTGGATATGATTTGCGCGGAACAGCCGGAGTATGAATCCAGATGCGAATACATGAGCAGGCTGGAATCCACATCCAAACCCAGTTCCGCCCTCAAGGCATCTTTCCTTTGCCTTTTAAAATCCTCGGGGTTTCCAGGAATGTTCCACAGGCCATAGTCTATGCCGCTCTGGATGCTGAAGAGCTTCTTCCTGTGGCTCTCCAAAAATCCGCGCATTCCACCCTGCGAATCCGTGGAAAGCAGTTGAAACATGTAGCTTGCGGATGTGAATACGATTCTGTCCGAGTAAAGCATTGCGGCCTTTAACATGCTCACCTTTCCCCAGAACTCGTAGCCATCCATGTCAAAGCCATCTGCCGGCAAGCCCAGCTTGGGGATATCGTCCGGGCTGGAATGGTAATCGTAGCGTATGTTGTGCGCCGTTAGCAGAACCGGGGTGTTTGCAAAATACTCGCTATATACCGTTTTTATAAGGGCACCGGCAATGCCGCCCCATTCGTGAACATGAATTGCATCGGGTTTAAAGCCTGTTTCCACGCAGTAGTTAAGAGCTGCGGATGCAAGGAAGGAAAATCTCAGGTGGTTGTCGTGGTAGGCTTTTTCGCCCGGGTTGCCGTATATGCCGGGTCGGTTGAAATAATCGTCGTAGCGTATGAACAGGTCGCTCCCGCAAGAAACGCTTTTTAGCACCGAATATTCCCTGTTTCCCAGCTTTTCAACGAGTTTTTGGCCCTGCTGGCAGTCATTTTCGTTTGTAAACTGGGAAAAAAACGGAGAAAAATTCAGAGCCTCTACCCCTTGCCTGCGATAAGCATGGACTATACTGACCACCGCCCTGGCTAGGGGACTATCGCTAACAGGGTAGCACTCGGGGCAAATTACAAGAATTTTCATAAAAAACACTCTATAATGGTAAAACTATTTTTTTTTTCAAAAAAAAGAACTATTTTTATTAAAAGTAGTATTCCAATTTCAACTATGAGGTGAATTATGGTCAAAAAAGGTGTTCTTTTTCTGGTTTCCGCAGCCCTGCTATGGGGTTGTAAGGGCAAAAATGAGAGCGATGGCGATTCCTATTACAAGGACGGAAAGTTCAGGAACGCAGTTAATTCTTACACAGCTGCCATGCAAAAAGGCAAAATTTCCGATGGATTTTACGATAGTTTCGTAATAGCTTATGCCAGCGCTGCAAAGCAGACCGCTAAAAAGAACGCAAGCGACGACATTATCCTTTCATACGTGGAGCAAATTCACAAAAACCTGCCCAAAACAAAAAAAGCCGCTACCCTGGACTCTGTGGTGCTGGCTCTGTCCGAAATCGGAGTCGGGCAGGTTGAGGGCGGTTTTGAGTATGAATATACCCTGCAGGGCTTCCGCAATCTGGACAGTGCAATCAGCATTGCCAAGCGAAGCGGCATAAGCGCAGGCGGCGCGGAGGCGGCCCGCAAAAAGGCAGAGAACGCGATAGTCAAGCAGGCCATTGAAAATTCCGATGGAGCATCAAACGAAATCGCTGCCGAATATAACCTTTTGGAAGCGGAGGTAGTGGCTCCCAACAATCCCGAACTGAGGAAAGCCCTTGATGCCGTTCGCCTTAAAAACCGTGCCACCTGGTTGATTTTTGCAGACAGTTTTATCGGGCGGAGATCAAGCCGCATGGTTGATAAATACGGCTATGTATTGGCCGTGCCGATTTTGAGCATAAGCCCGACCGGTACCACGGGTGAAATTTCCGTTTGGAACTCTACCGGCAACAATGTTTCTTTTGCGCCGAACAAGCTCAAACTTGTTTCAAGAACCGGTGATTCGACTTTTGGCAAATATGCAGGCGGCGGCTGGTGTTCCATAGATAAGGTTGAAAATGGATTGTTCAAGTCGGTCAATGTTCCGTTCAAAGGTTCCGAAGGTGAATTGCGCACGGAAAAAACCTGCAATGCAAAATTCTCTTTCTCGTATAAAAAAGATTTTGTTCCGGATTATGTGGAATATAAGGACAGTGATAACAATCTCGGGCGCAAATACTTTGGACTAAAGTAAATATGCAGTATAAAATATTGGTTGTTGAAGACGAGGAATTCATAAGGGGCGGCCTGCAGGAATGTCTTGAAATGGAAGACTACGAAGTCGCCGTAGCCGGCGACGGTGATGAGGCTCTGTTAAAGGCAGACGAATTCCTGCCGCATCTTGTGATCCTGGATGTGATGATGCCCAAGAAAAACGGCTTTGATGTTTGCCGCATCCTGCGAAAAAAGTATCCGAACCTGTTGATAATAATGCTTACTGCAAAGGGCGAAGAAACCTCAAAGGTTACGGGTTTGAACATAGGCGCAGACGATTACATAACAAAGCCCTTTTCAACTCTTGAACTGCTGGCAAGGGTCAATGCCTTTTTCAGAAAGCTGGCAATGCAAATAGCTCCTCCGGCCCTGAACGGTGACGAATCGGCGGAATTTCGCGGCATCAAGCTGGATTTCAAAAAATACGAGGCAATTAAAAACGGTGCCCCCCTTGATTTGAACGCAAGGGAGTTTCAACTGCTCAACATGTTTTGGAAGCGGCGAAGCGAAGTGATATCGAGGGAAGAACTCATACAGTTGATAGACTCCAGTTCAAACTCAAGAACCATAGACAACTACATAGTCAAGCTAAGGCAAAAGATAGAGGACGACCCTGAAAATCCCAGACTGATACTTTCCATAAGAGGAATGGGGTATAAGCTGGATGTGTAGCGAAAGCAAGGGTATAGGGTATAGGGTCTGGGGTATAGGCTTTATATTCCTTATTTCACTTGCTTCTGCCTCTCCTGCAAACAACAGGATTCAGGAGGCGGCGTACATTCTTATGCTTGGAGCGGATACCGCGCGGGCAGAGGAGTTATTGCGCTCGGCTTTGGATTCTCCCGATGTTTTGATGCGGGAAAAATTGAATGCGCATCTCTATCTGGCAAGGATTTCGGAGGCAAGGCGCGATACTCTTAACGCCGCGCGGCATTACGTTTTTTTAAAGAACAATTCACAGGATGTTTCGCTTGTGTATATGGCTGCGGAAAAGGAAAGGATTTTTGGAAAGGCGGAAAAAAAAATAAGGGTAGCGCAGGAAAAGTCATCGCCCAAACAAAGGGAAAAATTCCCCGCATCCGGTTCCGACTGCATTAAGGAAGGCGAACTGCTCACCCAGCACATTGAGGTATATAACTGCCCCAATAAAAATTCCCTGCATCTGGTTTCCAAAAGGAACGGAACGGAAATGGGAAGTATTCCATATACGGATGTACCGGCAAAAGTATTCCTGATTTACGACGGGCTTTATCTCTATTGCAAGAACTTTCTCTATTTTCACAAGCTCAATCTTGAAAATCTGAAAACCTACGCCTGGCGAATACCAACCCTGGAAGTTCAGGACATTGAAGATATGGGTGACAAGATTTATGTTCTGGACATAGACGGAAATATCAGCCTGTTGAATAAAAATTCGGGGCAACCCGTTATTCCCGCGATAAAAAGCGATGCGGAAATGTTTTTTGAACCCGGAGTCGGTCTTATAGGCACTTACCAGAAGAACGGCGGAATATCGGTATTTGATACGCTCCTGAATAAATTATGGGATTATCAGATAGATGGAAAAATAGATACGGCAGTTGCAAAATCCGATTCCGTAATTTTTTATCTGCAAGATGGAAATTCGGAAATCCTGTACACAAGGCATTATCAGAAATTTACCCTCCCGGACAATACGGATTCGGATTCCCTGCTCGCNTTTGAAAGCGGAAACGNGTTTGCCTGGTATAGAATTGCAGAGCGTGAAAACAGCGACAGCGCATGGAGGCGAGCGGTTATTTACGGNGCGAGAAAACCGGAATTTTCCCAGCTCATTTTTGCCAGGTATGCGGAAAAGNCGGGAGCAAAGTGGGTTAAATACCTGCCNGTTTCTTCCAAGATGCTTTATCCTCAGATGTTCAGCGATGCAAACTGGCTTTTTGTTTATGACTTCGGTTCCCAGAGCATACTGAGGTTTTCCCTGGAAACCGGGAAGGAAGGGGATGCAATATCGCTTCCCAAAGACAGGGAATACACGGTGAGATACAACGAACCGCCCTGGCTTGTATTAAGCTCCGGGGACTGGCTCCTGCCCTTTTCGCTAAGGGAGCAGAAGAACATTCCAATTGAAATGACGGGAATGCCATTTTCCTTTTTACGCAGCAGGGACTCCATTTACATAGGGCTTTTGAACGGCTTTGTATTAAAGTATTTTATGCCGAGCATGCGGCTTGAATGGTCCGACAAGGTGAGTTCCGCTCCGGTGCTTCTGTCTCGCGGGGGAAACGGGATATATTCGTTTTCCCAGGGGAAAATCTCGCTGCTTTCTTCCAGGCAGGCCGCTCACAAGGTTGGGCATGAGCTGGGCGGGGTTGCCTATTTCAAGTATAAAAACGGCATGTTTGCAGTGGCTTCGGAAGATGGCGATGTTCAAATTTTCTCGGAGAGCGAGGGATTCAGGCAGCTTGGCGCATTTGCCGTTCGTACCCCCATAGTTTCTCTTGAACTGCTGGAAAACAACGGAAAGACCTACGCACTAACAGGCGGGGTGAATCAAACCCTCTCGCTTTACGAAATCCCAAGCGGAACTCATGTCTGGACCTTCAANAGCAAGGGTTCCGCATATATGCAGCCTGTACTGCACGGCTCNCATATCTGGATAGACCAGGACGGCTCCGTAGCCGCCATAGACATAAATTCCGGCAAAATAGCCAAAANGCACTCCATTTTCGGCAGCGGAGCCTCAATAAACATCCACGGAAACACTCTTTACTGCGCAACTTCCGAAAAATTGCTCTATGCTTTCCCCTTATAAAAGAAATTTATTATTTTTTTTTCAAAAACCCTTGCTTTTTTCAAAAAAAAAATCTAAATTTGTAAGAGAAATCAAATATCAAAGGAGATTTTATGAAAAAACCCGATCTGATTGAAAAGGTAAAAGAACTAGCTAGCCTAGAGAGCAAAGCCGCCGCTGACCGTGTTGTTAACGCAGTTATAGAGGCTATTGAAATAGGTTTGCAAAAAGACGGCGAAGTACAATTGATTGGCTTTGGCACATTTAGAGTCAAAGATCGTCCGGCCCGTGAATACCGCCATATTCAAACCGGTGAAAAAATCAAGAAGAAAGCCTCTAAAGCGGTAAGTTTCAAGGTTGGCGCAGGTTTAAAAGCCAGTGCAATTGCAAAGTCCGGCAAAAAGAAATAACTTCTTCTAACCACTTTAAGCGGCAGGGTTAGCTCTGCCGCTTTTTGTTAGTTTCCCGGTATTCCCAGAGAATCTGCCTTGCGGATAATAGAGTCTGCCTGTTTTTGCAGGAGCGCCTCCGTTTCCTTGGCTTTTTCAATCAGGGCACCGTAGGAATCAGTTGCTTTTTCCATAACGGCCTTCCCGTTGCCGGCTTCTTTTTTTTCGCAAGAAATCAGCATGAGAACTGCGAGGACTAGATATAATTTGGGCATATTGCAAAAAATAGAAAAATTTTCTATATTTCCGCTATGCGTTTATTTTCAATATTCTTTTTTATAGCCCTTGGGGTGGCAGGTGCCAATGATTTTTTCAGGCATCCGCAAGGCGGAGCAAAAAATTACAGCGAGTCCTGGGATTATGTTTTTGTTCTTGACAACGGAACAAAGGCTTACGTAAGCTACACCTGGATGAATGTTCCGGGTAGCGGACAGAAGATTGGAACGCAGTTTTCAATTTGGAATTTCAAGGGCAAAAGCACAAACGTAGGGCGGCAATACCCAACGGAAAGATTCAGGGAAGACAAAGGCACAAACACAATAAATATCAAGGACGAATACCTGATGGAAAATTTACCCGGAAAAAACCACCGGGTTCTCTTTACGGCAGATAAAAACGGGAAATTCTTTTTGGACTTGAAATTCACAAGCGCAGACCAGGCACAAACGCCGGGCGATGGAATTTTTAATGTGAGCGGCCAAAAATACGGGCTTTACGTGCATATACCGTACGGGCGTGTAGAAGGGCGCATAGGGATAAACGGCGATACCGTTTCGGTAAAGGGCTATGGTTACATGGATCACTCATGGCTAACCGATGCCGCAACAAATCTTGTTGCCAGATCATTGCTTTTCACCGGTTCAAATACAAATAGAGTAGCAGGCCGCATAAATATAAGCCCCAAAGGGGAATTATTCGGCTATGCCCTCACGGATTCAAAGGTGCTTTTGCCGGCAGAAATCCTGGAAGGCGAGGCCGCATACAATCCCAAAAAATTCCCCAGAGAACTCACTATAAAATGGAAAAACGAAGAAATAACCCCCTTGAAATTTGAAGCAAAGCATCAGGAAAAGTTTAGTATTCTGGCAAATGCAGACGGTTTTATAGAAAGGCAGTTGATAAAAAGCACAATGGGTGAAATTTTCTACCTGCGGGGGCGTTCGCAAACCGAGCATTGGGGACGGGTAGATTGGGTTTTGTCAGGGAAGTGAAGCATCCGCTAACATGGATTCTTATATTTATTTTGCCGGCTGCAGTAGTGGCTTTTACCGCGGTTATATTTTCTGCCAGGCACCCGGAAAAATTGCCTGTTGGCGTTGTTATGCAGGAGGATTCCCGTCTTTCAAGGGAACTGCTATTTGCGTTTCAAAATTCGCCGGAGCTTGAGGTTGCCAAAATCTGCACGCAGGAACAGGAATGCGAAAGCGCGCTGAAAAGCCAGAAGATTCTGGGTGTTGTGAGTTTGCCGCGTGATTTTGAGAGGCGTGTTTTGCGCGGGGAAAATCCGGTTACAGGGCTTTATCTTAGCGGGCAATCCCTGATAGCCTACAATATGGTGGAACTCTCGGTTCAAAGCATTATAATGGCGCACTCGCAAAAGCTGGCCGGGGATGTATTGCCCAATCCGGTCAGGGTGGAATCCCACGTTATAAACAACGCTTCCCTGGATTACAGGGCCTATCTGGGTATTGGGATTATAGGGGCTACCTTTCATATTGCGGCAATGATTGTCGCGGCTTTTGTTCTGGGCAATGCTTTTTTTGCCCTTGCGGTGCCGGCCTTGCTGATGCTTTTTTTGCAGCACGGAATTTACGCGTATATCTTTCATTCGTGGGCGGGGATATATTTTTCGCCTTGGCAATGGGGGCTTTTGCTCCTGGCTTCCTTTTTGATGATTGCGGCGGCTTTTGGCTTTTGCGCAGTGGTGTTTGCCGTTAGCAATTCAATGCGCATAGCTACGTCTGCGGGCGGAGTTATAGGCGGCCCTGCCTTTGCGTTTTCCGGTTTGGCATTCCCTGTTTTTGCCATGCCTCTTGCGGCACGGATTTTTGCATGGCTCCTGCCCCTGACGCATTTTTTAAAGGTTCAAAACGCGCTTAGAATGGGAACNNTAGCCTTGCCTCTTATTCAAANGGAACTGATTATTCTTGCGGCATTTGCCGTTTTCTGGTGCGGCATTGCATTTATTGGAATCAAGCGCAGGATGGCAGCATGAAAATTCTTTCCGAATGGGCATCTTTTTTCAAGGATAAAAACGCCGTTTTGGTTTTGGTGGTGGCTGCAACTCTCTATGCGTTTTACTACCCCCTCCCCTACCTGAACGGTGTAGCGAGAGACATTCCGGTGGGGGTGGTGGATTTTGACCACACTGCCATGAGCCGGCAACTAACCGGTTTTTTCGGTGCTTCCGGCAATTTGAAAGTGCTTGCCTTTGAAGACATGATTTCCGCGAAACAGGCGCTTGCGGAGGAGAATATTTACAGCATCTTGGAAATTCCGGCCGGTTTTGAGAGGGATATAAGGGCGGGNCGNCCTTCAACAGTAGGCGAATTCAACAACGGNAATTATTTTATGGTGTATAGCGAAATTTCAAGGGCGGTTTTTTATGCTGCGGCAACTCTGGGNGCCGGGGTGCAGATTGCCTTTATGCAGGNGCAGGGAATTTCGCCGGAACTCGCATTGAAAAAAAGAGATATTATGCCCGTTGCGGTAAAAACNATGTTCAACGGCTCAATGCGCTATGATAACTANGTGGTGCCTGCGGTTTTGATTGTGATTTTGCAGCAGACAATGCTCATAGGGGCGTGTATTCTCAGAGTGTCCGGGCGGCAAACATTCAGCCGGGTAGTGGCTTTTATGCTGCATTATTCGCTTATATTTTGCTTTTATATTTTTGTGGTATATCCGTTTTTTGGGTTTAATGCGTACGGGAAATATGCGGACATGGCAATATTTGCCCTTGTATTTTTTACAGCCTGTATTCAAATGGGTTCTTTTTTCGGGCGCTTCTTTAAGCAGAAGGAAGGCGCCATGCAGGTGTTTCTGTTTATGTCTTTGCCTTTTCTGTTTGTTTCCGGGTTTAGCTGGCCAAAGTCCTCAATACCGGAAGCCTTGCATTACGCCATGTTTTGGGCACCTTGCGAACACGCCATTCCCGCCTGGATTTCCATACAGCAAATGGGAGCGAGCGCAAGCGAGATGAGCGGCGAAATTATATCCTTGGGAGCCTTGGCTGTTGGCTATTCTATATTGTCGCTGATTTTTGACCAGTTTAAAACGCCCTTGCGGATAATATAAAGGTAGCCTACTTCCAGAATAAACAGGAACACCATCAAAAAGCCGAACATTTCCCAGCCGCCGCTTTTAAATTCAATTGCGAGCGGGTATAGAAAGGCCACTTCCAGGTCAAAAACCAGAAAAAGCATTGCCACTACATAATATTTTACGGGGAATCTCTCCGAAGCGCTGCCTATCACATTTGAAAGGCCACACTCATAAACATCGGTTTTTATTCTGTTTTTAAGCTGGGTTTGCGGTGAAAGCACCCAGTTTGCAAACATCATCCCAAAAGGAACCACCACTGCCAGCATGGCAAGCACGAATATGGGGAAGAATATGTCAAAAGAGGTCATAAAGGGAAAATCTAGAAATTTGAGAGGGGAGTGATGTCATATCCCGCAGACTTGAATATTTCGTAATCCTTGCTTATATTTGAGCCGGGGGTTGTAAGGAGGCCGCCCAGCAAGGATGCGTTTATGCCCGATTGCAGGGCTTTTTTTTGCAGATTTTCGCTCATATTTATTCTGCCGCCGGCAAAACGGATAAAGGCGTCCGGGAGGATAAAGCGGAATATTGCCATTGTTGTAAGGATTTCNTTGTCCGGGAGGGGTTTNGNGTTTTCCAGGGCNGAACCCTTTATCGGGTTCAGAATGTTTATGGGGACGGATTTTACGCCGAGTTCCCGGAGTTCGCAGGCCAGCTCAACCCTCTGCTCCATGCTCTCTCCCATGCCTATGATTCCGCCGGAGCAGATTTCCATGCCGCATTCAAGAGCCAGGCGCAGGGTAGCCTTTTTTTCTTCGCTGGTATGGGTTGTGCAGAGTTGCCGGAAAAATGAACTTGCGGTTTCCAGGTTGCACTCGTATCTGGTTACACCTGCTTCCTTTAGCATCAGCATTTCTTCTTTGCCTATCAAGCCCATTGAGGCACAGAGTTTCAGTCCGGTTTTTTTGTGAATGTTCCTGTACATTTCGCAGAACTTTTCCATTTCCCNCTTTTCAACCTTGCGGCCGCTGGTAACCATTGAAAATCTTTTTATNCCCTTGATGTCGTTTTGCAGGGCGCAGTCAAAAACTTCGTCTGCGTTTTTTATGGGATAGGTTTCTATGCCGGTATCNTGCCTTGCGCTTTGGGCGCACCATTTGCAGTCTTCGCTGCACATTCCGGAGCGGGCGTTTATTATTGAGCAGGTGTCCAGTTCATTGCCGCAAAACTTTTCCCTTATGCTGTTTGCCGCGGCGCAAAGCAAATCCTTGTCCGGGTATTTTGCGAGTTCAACGGCCTCGCTGTAGGAGACATCGCCCTTTTGCTCAAGCACTCTGCGAGTGATTTGTTCCAGACTTATTTGCTGCTGCATATTATTANTGANATTAATACCGCTACATAATGGCAAATAGCTGCGCTCAACACAAANANATGCCATATAGCGTGGTGGTGATAGATTTTTCTGTTCAAATAAAAAATACTTCCGATGGTGTAAAGGCCGCCGCCTACTATAACCAGAACAAGCGAGGAAGTTGGCAATTCCTCAAAAAAGCGTTTCCCGCCCACAAGCAAGAGCCAGCCCATTGCGATATATATTATTGTGCTTACAATCTTGAAGCGCCCCGTGAAGAATATTTTGAAAAAGATTCCCAGCAGCACGAGCGACCATTGTATTGAGAGCAGGGTTATTCCAAAACCGTCCAGCATGTACATCAGCAGGAAGGGCGTATAAGTGCCGGCTATTAAGAAGTAGATTGAGATATGGTCAAGTTTGCGGAGTATTCTTTTTGCATCCTGATTTTGCGTGCTGTGGTAGAGTGTGCTGGAAGTGAAAAGCATCAGGAAGCTAAAGGCATAGATTGTTGCGCCCACAACTCCGGGAATATTGCCCGTTTTTGCACCTATGGCAGAAAGAACCGGAATGCTGGCAATACCGAACAGTATCCCCATTCCATGCGTCAAGGCATTCGCAATTTCGCGGCGAAGTTCTCTTACGGTTTCCATGCGTGAAATTTAGAAAATTAGCTGCCGGGAATTTCGGATAAAGCAATTTCTGCTATATTTTTCGCAAATTTCAGGAATATCTTTGCATCTTCCTGAGTTGGAATAGAACCATCTGCCAAAAGCCCTATATCGCTTGGATAACGGGATTCTACGTATATATCTCTGATTATCACTAATGTCTGTTCGTTTATATTCCAATCCCTTATATCCTTAATCTGGGAATATAATTTTCCCAAATCATGTGTTTTTTGAAAAGGAATCTTTAATTCAAAAAGATATGCTTTAAAAAATTTTTCAATGGCCTGTTGACAATGAAACGCTACCTCGGCTGTAAATTCAGGATTGTCAACAATGGCTTCCGCCAGAGCAAGATCCCTATTTGCAAAAAACATCCACCCGTTTTTATTTTCCATATATCTCTAAGCCCGTATCTTCTATTTCCTTAACAAAAAAATCGCCTTTGTCTTTTAAGTAGTCAAATTCCCCTTTTGAATAAACTATGATGTCCATTGCGAATAATCTATTTATATCTAACAGAGCCATTGATATTGGCGTTCTCCGTTCTATTTTTTCCTTGAATGTCTTTGCAAATTTATCCGTATCTAAAATAACAAGCAAATCTACATCGCTATCCTCATTCGCCGTGCCTCTGGCATAAGAGCCAAATAAAACGACCTTGTAAAGGTTAAAACCCGTAAGACATTGGATTATTCTGGAAATTATGTCTGGAGATAAACTCATGCTGTAAATATAGTAAAGTGCAGTAACGCCCAAAATATATGCAAAACAAGGAAATTAGCCTAAAATAGCAGTTGGCGGCAGCTAGGGTGCAAGCGCCACAACCGCTAATTGCCCTGGAATGGAATGGACGAATTCTTTTTCTATATTCCACCTGACGATGAGTAAAAATACAGCCATAGGCATAATATTGATAGTTCTTCTGTTTGTGTGGTCTATACATAATACCGGCAAACAGCAGGAACTTGCGCAGGCCGAGATACAGAAGAAGGCTATGGAATACGCTGCTTTGGAAAAGGCAAAGCAGGATTCTCTTGCCGCCATAAAAGGCGGGAAAACAGACCTCGGAGTTCCCGAACTCACGCTTCCCCCTGCCACGGCAGAAGAACCGGCCACAACAGACGATTCCCCTTTTGCCGCAGAAGAGGCGGCAGAAAAGATAGCAGAGGAGGCAACGCCTCAGTTGGGGCCAAAGGAAATTCTTGTTGAAACCGAGCGTTTTTTTATAGCCCTGAACACAAGCGGCGCAAAAATCACCGGCATAATTCCCAAAACCCTGGCAGACAGCCTGGGGAATTTTCCCGAACTTTTGCAGAACAGGGAAGCCGGAGCCTTGAGCATAAGTTTTGACAATGCGGATTTTAGCAATATTGTTTTTTCGGTTATAGACAGCGTTGCTTCAAATGACTCCCTGAAAATTGCCTTTGAATGGAAAGACGAAAAGGGCAGGGCGGTAGTCAGGGAATACAGATTCACCAAAGACGGACATTCCATTGGGCATGTAACAAGAATAAAAGGCTTTGCCCCAAAGCTCTACACCCTAAGCTGGAAAGGCGGAATGAGGGAAACCGAGGAAATTCCCACTACCAAATCCTTTGGAATGAATTACCTGTTCAGCGAAGTTATTTTCAACAATACCTATAATGTGGCTCGTGAAACGGTTACAAAGCAAACCTGGTTCAATCGCGAGCAGGGCAAGGCCCTTTGGTTTGGGCTTCGCAGAAAATACATAGCGGCTGTGATCAATTTTAACGGAGAAAGCGAGGCTGCTCTGGGCGCCGAACCTTTAAAGGAAAAGAGAAACGAACAGGACCCCGGCACCTACGCCCTTACCATAAGCGATAATATGGCAGGCGATTCCGTATCCCTCAATTTCACGATTTTGCCGCTCCAATGGAAAGAAATCAAGGAAATGGGAGAGGGCTACGAAAAAATCATAGTGAGCGGCTGGGAGTGGCTTGGCGCAGATAAATGGTTTGTCTGGCTGTGCGGGCTTTTGTTGCAAATACTGAACGCATTTTATTCCATAATTCCAAACTACGGCATATCCATTATTCTCTTAACCGTTCTGGTAAAAATAGTCACAACTCCGCTCGCCCTGAAGCAACTCCGCTCCACCCGCTCAATGATGGCTCTAAAGCCGGAACTGGATGCAATTCGTGCAAAAAACAGGGGGGATATGCGTGCTCAACAGCAGGAGATAATGGCTCTCTACGCTCGCCACGGAGTTTCGCCCTTTAGCGGGCTTTCCGGCTGTTTGCCGATGCTTTTGCAGATGCCTATTTTCATAGGTCTGTTTATTGTTCTGGGCAGGGCAATAGAATTGAGGCAGGCCCCGTTCTTTGCCTGGATCAGCGACCTTTCAAAAAGCGATGTTATCTGGAGCGGTTTCAGCATACCCTACCTTATGCCGGACGGCCTTGCGATTTTGCCTTTCCTGATGGTTGTGAGCACCTGGTTCCAGACAAAGCAAACTATCACGGATCCAAACCAAAGAATGATGGTATGGATGATGCCGGCAATGATGTTCGTATTCAGCGCGGTTATGCCGAGCGGCCTTGTGCTTTACTGGACAATTTCCAATCTGTGGGGAATAGCTCAATACATAGTTATCAACCGCAAGCCGGTTACCCTGGGTGGCAAGGTTATTGAAGCGAAAATCATCAAGGGAAGTTCGAAAAAATAGGGAGCAAACTCGTGTCTAAAAATCTGGAAATCCAGGCAGGGTAAAGCCCAATTCCAAAAAGGCAAATAAAATAAACCGCCAAAACTATTTTTTCCGGAGTGGTGGTTTTTGGCAAACTCTCAAATTTGGGATTCACAGGGCCGGAGAGCATTTTATTTGTTGCCTGCAAAACATAAACGGCCGTTGTGGTTATGGAGAGAATTGCCAGAACCGCAACTACTTGAACTACGGGATTGCTGGATCTCAAAGAGCCTATGAAAATCGGGAGTTCTGCCGCAAAACCGCTAAGCCCCGGCAAGCCAAGCCCTGTAAAACCGGCTATTACAAAGCCAACTCCTATAAGCGGNATAACCTTCATTAAACCGCCCATTTCGTCTANCATTCTGGTGTGGGTTCTGCCGTAAATCATTCCGATGCAGGCAAAGAACAGGCCNGTTAAAAAGCCGTGCGAGAGCATTTGCAAACTTGCGCCCTTTATGGAAATNAAATTTGCGGCGCACAGGCCAAGGAATATAAGCCCCAGNTGNGAGATGGAGGAATATGCTATTATGTATTTTAAATCCCTCTGTTTAATTGCAATAAAGGCGGCAACCACCACATTGAACAGAACAAGCACAACTATATAGGGCAGCCAGAATTTTGCTCCCTCCGGCATAAGGTAAATGGCAACCCGCAAACAGCCGTAGGTTCCCATTTTCATCATAACGCCGGCGGCAAACATGGACACTGCGGTGGGGGCTGCGCTATGACCGTCCGGGCTCCAGTTGTGGAAAGGGAACAGCGAGCCGGAAATAGCAAAGCCAATAAACAGAAGCGGGAAAGCCCAGGTTTGAAAATCACTTGAAAAATTTACATTTGCGATTTTGCGAATATCCCAGCTTCCTATTCCCCCTTCAAAATACATGGCTATAACAACTATAAGCGCAAAAGCCGAGCCAAGGGCAAGCGTGAGGGTGAGTTTTTTACCGCAGTAATCCTTTCGCCCCGTTCCCCAACCCGCAATCATAAGATACATTGCCAGGGCCTCAACCTCGTAGAATATCATGAACAGGAACAGGTCAAAGCTCAAAAATACGCCAAAAACCCCGGTACCCAGAATTTGAATCATGGCAAAGAATTCCTTTGGCCGCTCAATATTCCAACTCATCAAAATGCCCGTGAAAACTATTACGGAAGCCAAAACGCACATTAAAATAGAGAGNGCGTCTGCNCCTATTATATACCTTATATTCAAAACCGGAAGCCAGGAAACATCCGTGAGATATTGAAGCTGCAAGGCATTGCTGCCNGCAGGCGCGCCGGAAGAAAGTGCCAGACAATAGATTTTAGCGGTAAAAAACACGCACAGCACCATATTTGCAAGCGCAGAGACAGCGTGGAACATTTTAATGGTTTGGTTTTGCTGTCTGGGTATGATTAAACTGACAAAGACAGTTAGCACGGGCAAAAGCCAAATTAAGTTGAGAGCAGCAGCCATGATGGGAATATAGTAAAAACTACCGCTTCCAAAAGCCCTTGCAGTCGGAATCTTCCATTTCCCGGTTGTTCAGATAGCATTTCCACATCCACGTGCCGTCCGTGAGGCGAAATTTTCCCCATCCGTGATATTCGCACTTGTGGTTCAGATTTCTTACATATACCAGCCTTCTATTCTTAATCCACGCCCTTTCCTTGCCATAGCAGTAAGTATTGTTGTTTGTAAAAATCTCCCGGCAAATCAAAATCCCGTCTTCCATGTTCATGCATTTTTCGTGACCCTTTCCCCGGGCATACCATTCTGCAGGAAAAACATTCGCCGCCAAAACAACCGTAAAAAAAAGAAAATATTTCATTCTACAACTCCGGTAAATCCTTTATCAATTCCTTCAAAAAGTTATCATCGCCGTTGGGGAGTATCAGATCTTCTTCGGGGGCGGCCCAAGGCTCGCCGGGCACAAGCGGATAAACCGAACCGGAAGTTAAACGGCCGTCTCCGTTCAAATCCTTGAAGTACATAAGTTTGTAAATGCCCTTTGGCAATCCCTTGATTTCAAAACGCCCAGATCCGTCGCATTTTGCGCTCCACTCCTTGCCCAAGACATTTGCGGATGATTTTCCGGCTCTGCGGTTTGCCATTTCCTGCAAGACTGCAACTACTATTGTTGAAGAATCACCGCCCGGAATTTCACCCTTTAGCGAGGCCAGTCTTAGTTTTGAAATCGTGCTGAACTGAGTCAGAATTTCCTTAAACAGGGTATCTGCAACCGAATCCTTTTTAAGTTGAACAAATTTTACCTTTGAATCCGTTCCCCACGCGGGATTTGCCAATATTTCAAAACTTACTGCATCCGCCCGTTTAATTTCCACGCTAACGCTGTCTTCATTCACATACAGACGGAAATCCAGGGTATCCGCGGAAATCTGATGATTGTAAAATAATTTTATCGGCTGATCCGGCAAAACATCTTCGGCTGCCTTTGCCGGCTCAATTCTTGAAATTATTGTTGGAGTAATTTCATCTTCGGGAATTTTTTTAAACTTGAACTTTACGGAAGCACGGGCGGTATCCAGTTTTCTTCCCAGTGAATCCGTTGCGTAAAGGCAGCGCGCCGTGTAAAGGCTGTCGTTTTTGAGATTGTCAAATAACAGCACCGTATTTTTGCTGTTGGGTTCCGTGTAAAAATCAGACGGGAAAACCGTGTCTTTTGCGGCGGTAAAAAAGCAGTTGTTTTTTTGCGTGAACAGGGAATCCAGAACTATGCGGCGTGAAAATGAAAATTCAATTTCCCTGTTGCCCCTTTGAGAAACCGCATCAAAACTCATCGAAGACGTGTCCAAATCCCCAAGGGAAAAACGGAGTAGCTTTTTCTCCTCGCCGAGTTCAAACGGAAAGGCGGCAATGCCGGCAATTTCGCCGTCCACATCCAGTTTTTGATTGTTGTTTTCGTCCAGAAAGGCAGCGGTCAGGTATAAACCGGCCTGCATTCCCTGCAAGGTTCCCTTCCCAAGGCTGTCGGTTTGGGCAATGTACTGGGGAATTTCCCTTGTGATGTTTGGAACCGTGTCTGTTTCTGCGGTGAGCGTGGAATCCCTGAATTTTTCCAGGTATCTCTTGTTAGCCCGGACTTTGCCTATGGGGTAAAATGCTATGACGGGGAATTTCTTTTTTTTGGTCAGGGAATCCTGAAGAAACACGGAAAAATCCGCTTCCAGGCTGTCTAAAAAATTTCCAGTGGAAAATAAAATCTGAAAGGATTTTTCCAGAGGATTGCCGCGTAAATCCCTTATGGCATTTGTGACCGTGAGCGTGTAGGTTGTATTTGAGTCCAGGGGTTCGGTGGAATAGATGCGCAGTTTATCGCCCTCGGCCTTTACTCTCAATCTGCCGGAAATCGGCGGCGAAATGGCAACTGCTCCGTTTGGCGGTTTTTGAACTATCCATTCGTCAAACTGCAAGGTTAAATCCAGGTTCGTGCTTTGGTTTATGGATTTGGGCGCAAGGCTTGTTCCGCTGACTCTGGGAGGCAATTTGTCTTCCGGCCCGCCGGGAGGAGCAACAACCGTAGCACAGGATGCAAGCAAAGCCAGAATACAGAATTTAATGTTTTGAATTATTTTCATGTATTCACCTTGTCTATCAGCAAAACAAATTCCCCTTTTGGCGTTGAATGTTTGTAATGCTCCAGAAGTTCGCTTGGGGTTCCTGTTAAATGCTCTTCAAATTTTTTTGTGAGTTCCCGCATCAGCGCAATTCTTGCTTCGCCATATACTTCCCTTATTTCGCCCAGAAACTTAATCAGGTTGTGAGGGCTTGCGTAAAAAATCAGGGTGCTGTCGCCATCGTTTTTGAGTTTTTGCAGCAGGTGCAGCCTTTGCGCGCTTTTTTTGGGCGAGAAATTTTCAAATCGGAATCTGTCTGTTGCAAAGCCGCTTGCAACGAGCGCCGTTAGCAGGGCACTTGCTCCGGGTACGGCGCGAACGGGAATGTTCTCCGCCTTGCAGGCCCTTACCAGATTAAAGGCGGGGTCTGCGATTCCGGGCGTTCCGGCATCGCATATCAGGGCAATATCGCCCGTGTTTTTCAGGTAGTCTATGTATTTTGGCGTTACCTGTTCCTTGTTGAAATCGTGGTAGCTTTCCGTTTTTGTTGAAACTCCAAAACGGTCCAGCAAAATTTTGCTGTGGCGGGTGTCTTCTGCCAGAATGAGCGTTGCCTCTTTTAATACCCGCACCGCCCTGAAAGTAATATCTTCCAGATTCCCTATTGGAGTGCTGACTATGAAAAGCGTGTGAGGCATAAGGAAAGAAAGTAGAAAACTCAGGAATATGATACCTACACCACATTATCCATAAAATACTTCTGGCTGGATGCACCCGGTTCCTGCTTTCTGATATATTTTCCGCTTGCGTCCAGATAGCTTGCCTTTTCGTGGTCGGCCAGCATGATTTCCATCATTTTGCTTATTCTGTCACGGATTTTGGGGTCTATTACGGGCGTGGCTATTTCTACCCGCTTTGCCGTGTTTCTGGTCATTAAGTCTGCGCTGGAAATGTAGATTTCCGGGTTTTCCGTGCCAAAGCTGTATATGCGGCTGTGTTCCAGAAAACGCCCTATGATGCTTTTTACCTTTATATTCTCGGTTTTGCCCGGAACGCCCGGCAAAAGGCAACAGATTCCTCTTACTATCAACCGCACTTTTACCCCGGCGGCAGAAGCCTTGATAAATTCCTTGATAAATTCCAAATCGGTTAGGCTGTTCATCTTGCACACTATTCTTGCCGGTTCGCCGGCTTTGGCAAGCGCGGTTTGCTCCTTTATCTTTTGCAAAAGACCTTCTTTAAAGGTTTTGGGCGAAACAAGGAGTTTGGAGCAGTTGAAATTGACATCGCCCATGGAAAGGCAACGGAAAAAATCCGCCGCATCCGTGCCTATGTCAGGGTCTGCCGTGATTATGTTGAGGTCGGTATATACCTTGGATGTGCTCTCGTTGTAATTGCCCGTGCCGAGATGTGTTATGTAGGAAATATTTTCGCCGTCTCTTAAAACTATCAGCGCAATTTTCGAATGAACCTTGTAATTACCTATGCCGTAAACTACCGTGCATCCGGCATCTTTCAGTATGCCGGCAAAGTGCAGATTGTTCTCCTCGTCAAAGCGGGCGGCAAGTTCTATTATGGCCATAACATCCTTTCCGTTGCGGCTGGCACGGCGCAATGCCTCCACGATTCTGGACTGCTTGTCCAGCCGGTAAATCGTTATTTTGATGGCGGCAACGCGCTTGTCCGTGCTGGCATTGTCCAGCAAGTCCAAAAAGGTATCCATGCTGTCAAAGGGATAAGACAAAAAGAGGTCGTGTGCAAGCACGCTGTTTATAACCGAATTGGGTTTGGGCAGCGGAATCATCCTGCTGCTAAAGGGCGGGTATTTGAGTTTAACAACCTTGTCTATGGGTAAATACTTATCCAGGGAAAAAATAAATTTGTAGTCAAAAAAATATTTTACTATAAAGCACTGATATGAGGCTATGTTGAGATGCTTGCATAAAAGGTCCTTAATGGTTTTGCTGTCGCTGCTCAATTCCAGGCGCACCGTTTGGAGTTTTTGGCGGGAATCCACCTTGCCTTTGAGGAGTTTGGAAAAATCATATTCGGATTCATAGTCCACGCTGAATATTTCTGTATCCACATCGGCGTTTCGCGTCAGGCGAACCAGGGATTTGCTTAAAACCTTGTAATTTGAAAATACCTTGTCTGAAAAATAATAGGTGAGGTCTTCGATAGTTGCGATTTTAATGCCGGTGTGAGTTGGGTCGGTTACAAGCCTTTCGTATTTGTCCGGCACGGGCAGTATTCCAAAAAAGTTTTTGCCTCCCCGGTCTAAATGGAGTATAACATACATTTTGAGATTGTCCAGATGTATAAGAGGGTGTTTGCTGTCAAGTATTATGGGGCTAAGCAGGGGCAGCATTGTTTTTTGAAAATACTTTTCAAAGCGCTTGCCGGGCACGTTGTTTTTCAATCGCATATTGTCTATATGAACTCCCTCTTTTTTGAGTTGGGCAAAAATATTCTTGGCGATTTTTGCCCTGAATTCGTAAAGGGGCAGGGTATATTTGTAAATGCCGCTCAGTTGCTCGGCGGGGGTTAATTCGGTTTTGTTTTCCTTTACATCGGGATGAATCGCCATATCGTTGAGCAGGCTGCCCACCCGCACCATAAAAAACTCATCCAGATTGCTGGTAAAGATGGAAAGAAACTTGCATTTTTCCAGCAGGGGATTTGTATCGCTAACCGCTTCTTCCAAGACCCGCTCGTTGAACTTGAGCCATGAATATTCGCGGTTAATGTATGTTTTCCTGATAAATTTATTCATACAGCTCACTCACCAAAAGAAATTAGCAAAGACTCTACCTTAATTTAGTTAATTTTCTGTTAAGTTTTTGTTAAATTTGGGAAAGACTTAATACTGCTTATATGTAACACGCAAAGTCGCTTTTCTATAGCTTCCGGTGCAAGGTCATTAGGCTTTTCAAATCATGTCGTAATTTTCTATTTTTTCCTTATGCCTAATAAATGAGGTATAATATGTTTAATAGAGTTAAAAATGTTCGTACTTTGCCTGATATGATTTTGCAAATTGAGTTTTTAGATGGTACTGCAAAATTGTATGATGTTAAGCCNCTTATGGATAAATGGGCGGTATTTAAGAAATTGAAACATAACGCGTTATTTGACCTTGCACGTGTTGAAGTGGGTGGTTATGGTAATGTTTTTTTAACTACGGATGATCGCTTATTGCGAACCGCAAAAAAATTGGATTTGAAAATTAACATCGCAAACCCTGTTTTCTGGTTAATGGAGGTAATGAACAATGAATAGCAACGCCACGGCATATTTTCGCTCTCCGGCACTTGTTCGCAAAGCTGGAATGTCCGCTTTGAAAAAAGAGTTGGGCACGGTTGGCACAGCATATTTTATTCGGCAATTTAGCACCGGGCAAGGTGACTATACTGCCGAGCGAGATAGCCTTTTGCAAGGAATTACATTGGATGAAATAATAGAAGAAGTTAGAGAAATTGATGCTAAGGGTTGAGCAACTTGCAGGATTAACCGCAAAGCCCCAAAACTCCATCGCTGGCCGGAGGCGACGGTTGTTCTTTTGCCGTGAAGTACGGACA
>JGI24698J34947_10000017_pt1 | contig 42891 bp, 66 predicted proteins | sample TergutMp193P3_FD_34947 | JGI IMG/M metagenome (IMG submission 34947) | reverse complement strand
ACCACCATTGCCCCGTACAACCGCTTAGAACAAGCCTCAAACCATGCGTCATGATAATCTTTATCCATGCTTCCCTCTCTTCCTTGTAGGCGTAGCAGAAGAACTTATATTTACAGACTTAATTTTATCTAGGAAAAAACTAGATTTCTTAGGCAGATTACAAAAAGATTTACTACGACAATCCTGACAACAAGATCCTGAACCACAATATGTTACTTTATGCACTAAAGATCCCCCAAGTCTCCGTCCAAAACCACAGAGGAAGGTTGATTAAAAAAATCTTCACTCTTATTAGGAATAATCTGACACCTATCCAAAAGAAGACTTGCCATATCAACACTAAGATTAACCAATTCAAACGGCAAATTGCTTTTAGATTCCAACTCAGACACAAAATTCGGAGAAGAACCGATTAGAGTTAATAAAATATCCCTCGCCAAATAGTCTTTCCGAATACTACCCGAAAATTTAAAAGCCATTATAAACGTCCCCCTCCAACCCAAACTTCTCTAACAATTCTTCAAGCTCGTTCACAAGCCCAGACATATCCTCAACTGATATTATTAGCGGTTGATTTAATAGTTTGTAACCACGAAGCAATCTTATTAATCTTGTAACATTTAGCATCGTTATGATGTACCCCTTCAAAAAAGGCAAGGGTGCGTACTCTACCTAACAGTTTCTTAGGTTGTTACAACATGTCATCTCAAAATAATGTTGTACCGCTTCTCCCTTTACCATGAGTTAACTACTACGCAGCGAGAACCAAATCAACGGCTTTTTGCAAGACAAGATCACCATCCATAAAAGCCGCCATCTTCCAATCAGCAGATTTTGAAGTTACTCTCTTCGGCTTTGCATTTGACCTGAAATCCGAAACAGCATTCACAAAACCCCAACCATCGTTAAAATGATTTCCCAAATCATCCTTATTCCTGCATAAGTCCCTTACCGTCATCCGTACATCAGCGTTGTTAGCTTTCTGACGGGCAGTCCAAGAAGAATCATCAGGAAATAACTTCAGAAGAAGGTTATCCACGTCCACTTTCTTACCAGCCATTTGCTCCGCAAACTTCCGAAGAACATCAAAATAGTTATCTGCCATGCGATAAGCCTTTAATGCTTCTTTCTGTCGCAGGTCAGCAGAAAACATATGACGAATAGAAATACCCCGACCAACGCTTCTCTCAAAACCACTCAGAGCCATGCTTAAAGTATTATTACACACAACTCTAATTCCTGTGGTAAACACCTTCATTGAGCCAGACCCGTCGTGAGAATTAGACAAACAAAGGTATTTGTTTACCTCGTCCCCTAAAATCTTTTCCGCAGGAAGGTTCAAAAGCATAAACACACGCCGACCGTTAAACAAAGAACCAGCCGTCTCGTAAATAGCCTCCCCCTCCTTAACTCCAACCAGATCGTCCGCAAACTTAAAAGCATCCTCATTCTGAATAATTCGATACTTGTCTGAAACCACACCTAAAACCTCGTTAGTATCTTCCCTCACATTTGCCATGAAACCTTTAATAAAGGGAACATCCTGATCCCCACCGACTAACCGCAGAGAGGTAACAACACCCTCTGAGTAAATATGGGAAGGGATTACTTTCCAATCCAGATGAGCTTCCCTTAAAGCGTCAGCAGAATTCATAGCCCCGTCCAAAACTACACCACAATTATGCCACGGTTTCACACCATTAGCCGATACAAAACCGTCATTCTCCATAATACCATGTGCCATATTAAACTCCTTTGAGAACAGCTGACCGATTAACATTTAACCAGTTAACTATATTATTCCCAGTAGCCATGACAAGGGGGTCATCCATAGCCCCCAGACCCTTCACTTCCTCAAGCCAAGTACAAGCAAACTCGTACTTATCACCATCGTCCAGATCATAGTAGGTCTTACCATGTTCCAATCTTTCACGTCCGTCAGCGAAGTCAAAAAACTTCTTTGCAAGACCAGACTCCTTAACAGGTAAAGAAGGTTCGGCTACAGTTACATTTGACACAGACCAAGTCCCGTCCCATTTGTAAATGTATTCCTGACCCCAATCGAGATGGTCTAGCTCTACAAAACCATCAAGAATAGTAGCCTTACTAGACTCATCCCCATAAGGCTCACCTAAAGAAGACTGATCCCCCAGCGCAAGTAAAGCATCCACCTTCTCCTGGGTGTTATAATCAGCTTCCAATGTTGGACGAAGACCATAACCATCGTAATGAACGTAAACAGCTCTGATTTTACCGTCAGAACACTCCCCTGCAATAATTGACCTTGTGCTCATACTTAGACCCCCTTCACAGGAATAATTATTTCCCTTTCTAAGCCAGCTTCCACAAGACCTTTTTCTTTGATCAAAGCCCTTACCTGATCCACAGCCCTAGACAGATTATCTTTCGATTCCTGCAACGTAGGAAAATCACAAGTAATATCCCACTGTACTAATCCCTTTGCCGTGGTAGAAAGATTCAGCCTAACCCTATTACCCACAGTCTGTACTGCATCCATAAGAAACCCCCTAAATTAGAATAACCCTAGATTACAGTACGAAAATAATATAACAACTGTGTATAAAAATTAGGTGGCTTTATTAGAATCAAGAGGTTTCCTTTGAGAAGTACCAGAATAAGGTCTCGCCGGACAATAAGGACACCCAACAGTTTTTATAGGATGCCCATATTTACTGCAAACAAGAGTCCCGTTTACAACAGTTTTATATTGACAAATATGCATAATTCCAAACCACAGCCAAACATTACTCAACCAAACCAGAACACAACTTCCCGTGTTTAGGTTTCTTTGTCAAAGCAATCTTACAATCCATACAAAAAGGTTGAAGCCTATCAAAAGTCCTTGAACAGAAATGAAACTTGTCTAAACCCCTCCAAGAGTTACAATGTGTGCAATGCTTATACTCTTTCTTATCCAAAAGAATATGAGGCTTCACAGATTTCTTAACCTTTAACACAAAAGCATCGTTAGGAGCATACAAAGTAACACCTTTCCTCAAATATATGACTTTCATAAACCACTTGTACGCAAACAAAAATTAAAAGCTGTTTAAACCCACAGAGCAATCCAGTAAGGTAACTTTATACCTTTAGCGTGCAGAATCTGTAACAGAATTTTAGCCACAACGTTAATCAGAAAAAGAATTGACCCCACTATTGCTACCTTGAACAGAGTCCAATACTTCTCCTTCCACACCTCTAGTTGCACGTTCAATTCTTCTAAGGCTTTGGATGCAGCTTTGAACGAAAGCGTCGTATCTATCCAAAGCTTCGATAGCGTCATCAATTCCTCGGATTGCGCCTGTGATCTCTCCTCCAATGAAGCTATCATACTGTTGAAGTATTCTTCGGATTTCTCCATTGATCGCTTCGATTCTAGCAGTGCTGACCTGACCTGCGATGATAGAATCATCTGTTGCGACAACAATGGGTCTTGTGGTACATCCTGAGCATAAACTAAGAACGGAACAAAAAATAAACAAAACAACCAAAACACCAAAAAGAATCGTTCGCACATTACTCCTCCTCTTTCACTCTGAAAAAACCCAGAACATCATTATAGTTATGAGCTACAATTGAAACCTTTAATGGTTTCCAATTCTGCTCTAGGCAGGTCATCATTTTGAGGCTCTGCTGATCTCCGTAGACTATTGCGATATGCCCGTAGCCGCCTCCCTTGTTCTTGTTCCAAATAACAATGTCGCCGTGCTTCGGGATAAAGATGGGCGTGTTTGTAATCTGTTTAAAGTGCATCCTCATTCTTGAATCGGTTTCGTAAGACCGCCAAAAATCCGCTGCGCCGACAACTGCGTCCCACTGCGGCTTATGATAATAATTGTCGAGACACCATCGAATAAACTGGACGCACTGCCCTTGAAGTTTATGAGGGTCAGGAACAGGATAAGGCACTGTCTGGTCAAACCATTCGTCAGCGATTTCTTTTAACGTCATTTATTTCCTCCTATTTCCTTACTAGCATTTCCCAACGCCTTACCTATCATGTTCTGCAAGCCGCTTATCACGGCTTCATAGGCTAATTGAACGACGGCATTGCATAACGCAACCCCGTTCCAAAAAAATGTAACCCATTCGGGGATTATTTCAGAATTCATTACTACGCAGATAATTGTTACAAATAACGAAATGACTGCATACCATTTTTTATTTGAAGGGTTAATGAAGTTTTTAAGCCACTGAACCCAGCCCAAAGTGCAGACGGCAATGATAAGCGTCTGCGTAACAAGAACCGCAACGTTAAATCCCATCTCCTGCATCATTTTGATCCCCCTCTTTCTGCGGAACCCTTCTAGGCAGCTCCGACTCCCAGTCCTTCGGACGGTCTTTTTCATTTCGCCAATATTTTGCAGCTTTCATAAGTTTGCATAACCCGTCCCACATCGGCAAATCTTCAAAACACAATTGGTTAAGCAAGTAATCGCCTATTTCCGAATTAAATCCTTCCTGCAAATAGCGGATGCCGTCCGCCATGCGGTCTATTAAAAAGAGCTTTTTATCAACTATTACTTTTTTTAACAGCCCCAGCCTTACGTCTTTTAAATCATCGTTGATTTGCTGTATTGCCTCTGAATTCTTATTTACATTTTCTTGAATAATTACCATTTGATCTTTAGTGTGCTGATCGTTTGCAAGCATCTTGTCAATAGACTCGTCTATTCTTTTCATGGCATCTTTACTGAAACCAGTTGACAGCCCCAACTGCTGAATTTTAAAATCAATGAATTTGTTAATTACTCCTGTCTTGGCAAAGATAATAACAATAGCCACAAGCGCAATAACAACAAACCCTGTGGTCTTTCCTGCCAACAGCCACGTATTTATTGCAGGATTATTAATCATTTCCGCTATTTCAACGATTTCTATTAATTCGGTTCCCAATTTTTACCTCTTAAACCTGCTGTATCATATATAAAAGAAAAATTGTCTTTGTAAGCGGAAAGGGAATGGGAAAGGTATTGTAAAAAGGAGGGTTTACAAAAAAACCGCTTACAAAGACATATGTATATAAAACTAGAGGCTAAACAAAAACACCCAACTCTTTAGTTAATAAAAGTTGGGTGGTACAACGCACAACACAGTTTAAAAATAGTTAAGCTTCAACTTCGGCATTTTCAAGAACAGACTCCGAAGTATTCTCAGAATCGGAACCCTCATCATCTGACAGAGGGAATTCCTCGTCTTTTTCAGGAACATCTTTCTTGAAAGATGGACGAAACTCAACATGTTCAGCCACAATGGAAATCTTAGACTTATTCTTACCGTCAATACCAACCCACCGATTCTGTTTGAGTCTGCCTACTACCCTAACACCAGATCCCTTCTTCCCTTTAGCAGGTAAAGCTTCCGCAAGTTTACCCCAAACCTCAACATTAAAAAAAGAGACTTCTTTTTCAAAACCACCTGCATCTGTCTTGTAAAACCTATTTGAAGCAAGAGCAAAGTTGCAAACGGAAGTCCCCTTAGGAGTTTTCTGCAACTCCAAATCACGCACAATAGTACCCTCGATAAGAATACTGTTTAAATTGTTCATAATCACTCCTTTATTAACCGTTAGTTAAACAAACGTTCTCCTGGTCTTTTAACCCAGTCCTTGCCAGCCATGTCATCTTTAAGCTGAAAATTATTCACATCTTTCTGGTTATACCAAGAGTCAACAATAGTATTAAGACAGTCTGAACAAAGCACCTTATCATCCCCTGTTAACCTCCACGGAGTATAACCAGACTTAACATCCATAAAAGCATTGCTAAGACTAATAGGCTTTGTCTTACCGCACCGATCACACTGGAAAACTTTTTCTTTAGAAACTACCTGCTTAACAGCTATAGCCATGCAATCCTCCTTTCCAATACAATCCTTATACGAAAAAGAGAAAAAATAATTGTGTTGAAGAAAAGAGAGCTAGTATCCGCTACCGCTTATACCTTTAGTATCCCAATGAACATCTTTAAAAATTCGTAACTTGTTTCCTTTATAACCACCCAAACCAAAAGCATCTACAACCCGTTGCAGAGCAAAATCGGGACACTCCGTACCAACGCTAATGACCACATGACCATCATGCAAAGACACCCTACCCCTAGGAGTGGAGTGAGTATTCTCTGAGAAATCTATATGACCACCATCAGGGGAGATATTAGTCTTGGCAAGAACATCTCCCTTTGTAAATTCCCTTACCCCACAAAGATCTATCACATCTGTATAATCTTCATTAAACCAGAACAGACCTACAAAAGAAGAGTTTATAACCGAGGAAAAATCAGTGTCCAACTTAATAGAAAGAACATCTACTGACTGAGCAATAAGCTCCCTCTCGTTGTTATCAATAAATTCCCAGAGCTTACCTACAGTAGACTGTTTGTATAAATCAAATTCAGGAAAGCACTTACAACGTAAAAGAAACCTGTAAACACTCCCCCTAGAGATTATTAAGTTATCTAAATGTTTCCAATCAACCATAAAAATACCTTAACACAAGCCATAAGTTATAATCTCCTGTCTTTTAGATTGACTTAAATTCGTGCTATGCTTTAAAACAAAATCTTTAAGAGTACCTTTATTTAAAATATCCACAAGACTAACAAGTGAAAAACCATCTGGAACAGAACACTCAAACTTATCTTCATCTGGATCCCAACCATAAACAATCAGCCTTTGCACTTGAGAAACCATGCCATAGAAAATGTCAATACCCGGAACATCATCATAACCTACAATCCTTAGGCGAAAAGCATTATCTCTATTAGTGCTATGAGAAGCAGAATCAGAATACCATACCTGAACCTCAATACCTGGAACAGACAACAACCTAAAAAGATCTTCAGGAAGCTGTACTCTTCCAACCTCCTTATTATCTTGATAGTAAGGAACTGAAATATCAGACCTTAGTTTATGAAGCTTACCAACCTTAGCCATTGAAAAAACAGACTTTGAAGAAAAAACTCCAGAAAGCTCGTTAAAATTCTGCACATATTCTTTATCAACCATAAAGACCTCTTAATTACAAGCTACAACGACTAAGCCAGAAAAACAAGGGTGCATAACCTAGTAAAGCTTGCCTCCGTGGTTCATTGCCCTTGATTTATTGTAATCCATTTTATGCATAACCCACCAATCAAGATCCATATCAAGCATAGCCGCTATATCAGCCAACCGTATAATAGCGTCTGCTATTTCCTCCTCAATAGTACCATAAACCCTACCATTACGATGTGCCTCCATTGCCTCAGATACCTCAGACACAACCAACATCAATTTGGTTGGCAGAGTTAACAAATTAGTGTCATCTGTATGAAAACCATGAGACATAGCAATCTCATAAGACATTTGTTTCACTTCATTAAGAGTTAAGGGTTGATAATTAGTTTTCATAATACATCCTTAACCTCCAATACGAAAAACCCGTAGTTACTTATGCAAGTCAACAGGAGGGAGAATCTCTGGCCATTTATCATTTTTATTTAACGCCCGTAGCTCACTCTTAGTAGCCCCCAAATCCTCTATGTCTAATTCCATACCAACATAAGGCCGAACCACACTATGATCAAGAACAAGCTGATGACCATCAGAAGTCTTCACACGAGATTGAAACTTCTTCCCAGACCGAATGATCTTTGTAATTTTTAATTTTGCCATACATACCTATCTAAAAGTTAAACCCATCCAACTCATCCTCAGCCCCGGCAACCCAGTCATCAACCATAGAAGCCGTGAGAACAGGAGCCGTAGCCACAGGAGTTACTTCACGCTTCTCCTCTTTAGGAAGCCATAAACCATTCCCAGCCTGTTTTACTACAAAAGTTTGACCATAGTTTTTTCCTAACTCTACTTCAGCTTGAAGTTTTACTGGCCAGTCAGAAGGAGTTACAGAAGACATAGTATCCCTAAAATCAGGGAGAAACTGAGGTAAAACAGATTTGTCCTCAGTCCTGAAAACCATCTCGTCATGTAGACTTAGTACAAAAGAAATACCACTCCCGTAATATTTACCTTTTGGAAGGTAAAGCATCTTCCAAAACTTAACCATGAGAATTCGCATCATGATGGCTGCCAATAACTGCACAGAGGTATTAACACAAGTCCTATCCCCAAACCTGTGCATATTACGATTAGCCGTATGATAATAAGAGTAAACGCGCCGCTCAAAACCATAAAGATTTTTTATACTGCCTGTTGTTCTACCCTCAAGAATTACTTTGTCTTTCCATGCGTACAAACGAGGGAGAGCAGACTTATATCTAACAAAAAACTCCCTAGCTTGTTCAACAGGCCAACCAGTATTATTAGCAATGACATATTCAGGATTCTCCGTTTCATAAAGACACCCAAAATTAATAAACTTAATTATCTTTCTCTCATCGCTAGTTATATCCCTCCCATAAACCATCTTCCCAGTTTCATTATGTAAATCCTTCCCAGACTTAATCGCATCTAACCACGTAGACTCATTAGCCAAACATGCGGGTAAAAATAATTCCTGGCTAGCGAAGTCAGCCCTTACTAACATCCCATTAACTGGAGCGCAAAAAGCAGATCGTACGTTCATATCTGATGCCCCAGTCTCCACATAATACTGACCAGTGCCCTCGTCCAAAAACTCAAACTCAAACGTTTCAGGATTATAATTCAACTCACGGCAAACCTTATGCGGCTTAGGAATCGTCTGCATACTAATTGGTAAGTAATAGTCATAAACCTTCCTTTTAACAGTGGCTTTCCCAGCAGACAACCGCAACGTGGCAGTATCGTGATCTTTAAAATTAAACCGTATAGGCTTCCCTGACTTCCCAGCGTTTACCATAGGAGTAAGATAAGAACTTTGTAACTTTAATAACTTAGAATACCGTATCATCAGTTTTGCTGGCTCACATCCTTTATCAGCTAAAACCTGAAGTAACTCCTCCTTAGTGCTCATTACCTTTGTACCATCTTTCTTAGGCTTGTTCCAAACCCCAGTGCTATATCCGAGCCGTAAAAGCAAGTCTGATTTTTGATACGCAGAAGCAAGATTAATCACACCATAAGATTCAAAAAACTGAGATTTTACAGTCTCTATCATTGTAGCAACAGTAACAGCTAACTCTTCCACATAAGGAACATCAATAAGCTGGTGTTGCTCTTTATAATCAAACAAAGCGTTTTTAAATTCCAAATGGAGAGCCAACATGAAAGAATAATGTTTCTTAAATATCTTATATAACTGAATACCCAACTCCAAAGTAGCATAAGCATCGTAACTACCATATACAATTAAAGTTTTGGGATCAACACTGTAAATATCCTCCCAAACATCCTCCTCCATACCCCAGTTAGGAAGCCCAAGAAAATCCTGTGCAGCCTGTTTCAAATTAAGCCCAGTTTTAACATTCGAATCCATCAACCATAACAAATCCAAACCATCATAACACGTCCAGAACTGTTCTCGCTTAAAACCGAGACAATGCATAAGTATTTGCTGATCATAGTAACGATTCCACATGAACACGATAGGTTTTGTCAGAAGAACCGTAAGCAAGGCATCTAAATCATCTTTGCCTACTAAATTATCAACCTTATCCTCTGCAAAGAAACCTTTATAATAAAAACCAATAAAATTATTATTTTCAGGAAGACCAATGTTTACAGAGATAAGCTCGGCCTCATCCCACTTAAGACTACTTGTCTCAGTGTCAAGAGAAACATAATCTGCCTCTTTTATTTGAGAAAGAATATCCTCGTAATTCGATTGTTTTATAACTTGAACATTTGGCTTAAACCCTAACTTCTGAGGAACCTTGCCCCAACCAGTATCTCGACCGTAGAATGGAATGTAAGCGTGAGCAGACTCTTTCTTAAAATCTGATTTTTGCGCATAAGCATTATAAGGCATGATCCCCTCCCACAGGTGTATCAAGTCTTATACGAAGCTAAAAGGAGACTACTTGAAATGAATTAAAACTTAAAAACCCACGCAGACTTACCTCATCATCTTAACCAGATGATCTGCTGCGCGCTCATCAAAAAACTGTTGCCTTATTTGCACAGGAATAGCATGTTCAAAACCACCCCTGTGGGGAACCAAACTATCCCTGCAACCAGAACTGCTATCAATAACAAATGTAAACTTTTTATTTTTAATAGTGGTGTAATCCGCCACAGCATCTGCTATAATCTTAGGATCATCTTTCAGTAAATCCTTGCCCCCATTAGCATAAAGAAAATAAGGCTGCTCGTCTTTAGGAACAACCAAAATAGAATCTTGGCTAAATTTATTAGCCAACTGAGATAAGTTAGCGATAAAGTCCTGTGTATCCTCCAAAAGATTGACAACACAATAAGATACTTCAACATTAGAGGCATAATGCCCCTCAACCTTAACAAAACCATAGCCAAGCTTTTGGATCCACCAAGCAAGATTTTTATTCTGCCTCTGGTTCTCTTTATTACTTATGGAGTCCCCTTCTTTATGAACATTACCTAAAGAATCCTTCTCCCCTTCCTTATAAAACTTATAACCACCTCTATCTGCATCAGTCCCAGTACGATAGGCAGTGATAAAAATAAGGTCAGCTTTCTTCCTGTGCTGAAGAATCCTGCTTAAGCCAGCACCTGAAGACTGTATCTCCTTTCTTAATCCAGACCGAAAAAGAGCGTCTTGATGTTCACATTCCTGTTGATGAGAGTCGTAAGACTGATTATTCAGTGGATAAAAAGTAAATCCTTTCATAAAACCTCCTGCAACACTATGTAAACTTAACATATTCACAGTAGATAACAAGTGTGTATAAGTCTTAACCAAACAAAAGACCAATCAAAATCCTCGCCGAGCCATTGATTCCTCATGCACCTTAAGATAATGCTCATAAACCGCTTGGCGTCTTTCCTTAGAAGTGGTACAGCCAACCGTTGTGGGGGTTAAGCACAGATTCTCACAGACAGCAGTTAATGCCGGTTCCCTTAACTTCTTTAAATAGTGAGTAGCATCAGAGAAATCCACCCAGTCCCAGTAAAACAAGCGGACAGGATTGTTCACTATTAACCAGTCCCCTAGTATCTTACGGAAATACATGTCCATGTGGCTAGCATCAAAAAAGTGACAGTTTGGAAGCTTAAAAGTCTCAATGTCCTTATAATGGTCTGGTGGTATGTTCCACGATACATGAAGAATATGAGATGGGTGGTCACGGAGCCAGTCCGCTAAAAGCCTGTCATTATTCCTATATCTAGAGTTACCAGTTAACTCGCCTAAGGCTCCTGGATCGCAAAAAGCCAATGCACCCTTCTCCACGAAGTCACGAAACTCAAAAAATGTATCAGTATGAAGAATGTCCTCGTCAAGCTCAATCCATTTCTCAAACTTTTTATAATGTTTAAACCAGAAAACCCTCTGAGAAGCTTCTTCTAAATCATCATCCAAAAGAGCTATACGTAAAGGAAGGGCAGGAACAGTCTTCTTACTCATTAAGAACACCCCATTTTATAAGCCTGGGAAGAAAAGATTCCAAACGAGACTTTATTACAGCATCCTCCAAATAAAATCCAAGCTCGTAATCATCTAAGTTATCGTCCTCCATAAGCCAAGTCTTCGGCTTAGAAGCAGAAGATATGAGCCTGAAATTTTCTGCAAAAACAGCAACATTAAGATTAAAACAAGTATGTGTTCTCTTACCCACCACAAGATAGGGGATAGTCATAGAACGGACAGACATATCGGAATTTAAAATTAGTTTTGGAAAGGTTCTAACCCTCCAACCAGTGTTAGAATAAAACTTATTTAAGCGACTTGTTAAAGCCCGAATTAAAGCCTTCGCAGACAAAACAGGCACAGAAGCAGGATCGGCAGGAGTAGCAGAGGGATTAAAACAATTCTTTATAACATCAAGAGGGTTTTGAATATCCGCTTGCTGAAGCCCTAAAACTTCTACTGCATTGTCATCTTGCTCATGGACAGTGCTTTTAACCATCTCAAAATCCGTATTCTGGTACAACTTAACATACCATTGAACACCATCAGAAAGAGACTTTCGTGCAACTAAAGCCATAAACTGCAAAGACTCCCCTTGAGAAACCTCTGCTAAAGATTTATTAGAACCCCTGCCGAAACAAAAGTAAAAGCTAACCACCCCAACACTGTACTGACAAGCAATCTTTGTGCATTTCCTACCATCCTTAGAATCCCCCCACCAAATATCCCAAGCAATATCTGGCCAAGATAATTTGTTGTGTAAGTACTTTGGAACAGTGTTAGTATCCTTTATTTTAGCCATTGAAAAGATAGGCTCAAAATCATCCTTTAAATCCATACAAGCCTCCAAACGTTATCTTATAAAATACCACACCAAGAGCAAAAAACAAGGGCGTATACTTATGCATACGCCCTTAAACCCAAATAGAATAAAGCAACTTAAGCCACTTTTACTTCTTTTTGATAGCTATCTATTTGCCAACCGAGCCACAAATCCCACAGCTCGTCATCGGAAAGCTCGTTCAAAACAAGATAACCATTAGGAAACGTCTTTCGTAATCTTTGATGAAAGACGTTTTCCCTATTTGCAAGAGCATCGTCATAAGGAAAATCTTTTGTTGTAATCATACCTGCCTCAGTATCTTTTCCCCAAGCACAGGTCTGGTTTTTTAACTTCTTCTTAAAACCTTTCAGACCATCAGCCGCGTCTGCCATGACAGCAAGACCCATATCAAGGGAATCAAAACCAGCGTCTTTAAGACAAAGTGCAAACTGTTCTCTTGCTTCTCTTGAAATGAACTCCACATCCGTCTCACCACCATCGCCAGAGTTTATAAACTCAGCGACCTTGATATCATTCCTTGCAATTTGACCAGAATAAGCAATTCCGTCCAAACCATTACAAGACTTAAAATTCTTAACCTGATAACCAGAAAGTTTCATAAACAAACTCCTTAATAAAATTGATAGCTTAACATTAACATACAAGAATAATATAACAAGTGTGTATAAGTTATTTAAAAGCTGAGGTTCATACTTAAGTCAGGGGTATCAGTAATAATTCCTTCCTTTCGTAAGGAACACCATGCAAATTCGTACTTAGAAAAAATAACATGATCAAGCACATGAAACCCAAGAATAGCCCCAGCCTTACACAATTGCTGGGTTACATCCACATCCTCCTGAGAAGGCTTTACCGAGCCGCTTGGGTGGTTATGTGCGAATAATACCGCAACCGCATTATCCTTTATTGCCGGATAATAACATTCCCTCGGATGGACGATAGTCTTATTTACCAAGCCTTTTGAAATATGATGAATCTTTATAACTGAATGACTTCCGTCAAGGGTTATTGCTAAAAAATTCTCCTGCCGACAGTTTCTCCATCGTTTCAATAATGGAAGAACATCGACAGGAGACTTTATTTGAAACCTGGTTGTATCCGTAAATTCCACTATGCCGACATCTCTTCTTCAGTATGACCTTCCCAGCCTTTTAACCATTTATGCTCAGGCGTGACGTAATGAATATTAAGGTCAATATCCCCCGAAAGAAACAACTCCAAAGTCTGGACGCAAGCCATAAGCTTAGGAGAGGTGGAAGCAAGGCAGGTGAAGATATCAATCCGGCAAGGGTTAGACTCCCACTTAAACCAGCAGACGCGATAAGACTTCTTATCAGCCTCCAACACATAATGGAACATTCGAATAAGCCGACCGACCGTCTTTGAAATTTGATTGTACTTTGTTTTACTTATTTTCTTAGCCATTGATAGGCTCCAGTGCGGTTTTATGTTCGAACCGCGAAGGAAGGAAGGCAATGTGATGCCCATCCTCATCCACCATCTCAAGTAAGGATCCAATACAGCAGCGATAGTGCGCAGTCCCGACACGAAACAGCACGTAGTCAATTAAATCTTCACACTTACCGCACTCAAGCAAAACTATCTGCGTCCGCGAGGGAGCAAACCCCAACGCAACTTTCATACGCTTTTGAACGTGAATCTTATAGTCTTCTTTTTCTCTTTCAGTCATGATTAAACTCTCCTTTAGATAATATAACTGTAGTCTAACAAAAGAAGTTTATATAACAACTGTGTATAAAATTATTTAACCACAAAAGGATAGGAGAATAATACTTGATTAGGCTGGTAGGAAGGTTCCCCTTTAATAGCACTTAAACAACCGGACTCATCCTCATTCACCTTATCCAAAAACACCCCGAAGGCTTGTTGAAAATCCCATAAAGTAAACAAAGTACCACAAGTAAAACAATAAATACTATTAGGATTAAGAATAGCCGAAGCAGAACGATCATTGTGAAACGGACATAAACACTTATTAGACCCGTTCCTAACCCAGCCCCTGGCAGTTATATAATCTTTAAGATTCATAAAGAAGGGTTAACCCTCCGAGCCTCCATAACTCTATCATACAAATCCTTCACAGGAGACAACGAAACAACCTCCAAATCCATAAGCAATTTTGTAAACCTCTCCCCAAACCGTGGAGGAGGCATAGTAGGAACAAAAGTATGAAAACAAGCCCCGTTATCATCCAAAACCAAAGCCCTTGTATTTACCTTACCCCGTTTCACAGAAGACACGAAATAAACATTAGAAGGGCTTTGAGAAACCCTTAAAGACAGGCTATCTTGATATTTTATCCTCCACTCCTCCGTCTCAGGATAAAAAGAACCAATGCCGTCTAAATAATAAGAACCATCTGGATAAAGCCTCCGAGGGATGCTATAAGACTCAAACCCATTCTTTGTATTAGGAACCACATTAATATGATCTTTGTTCATAAATACAATTTTAAACTTATACACATCCCCCTTTATAGGCTCGTGATACAAGAATAAACCTTCCTCTAATTTATCCATAATTTAAACCTGTGTCGTTCGCTTCTTTCTTCGAAGTTTACCGTAATTTAAACCAGCGTCTATTTGATCTTGTCTTGCAGGGGATAAATTACGAAAGTCCACAAAAATACGGTTCAACATCTTTACACCAACCAAAGAGTCTGAAGAAACGGGAATAACATACCAAACAGGATCCCCTGAAACAAGTCTAACAAGAATACTTTTATTTGCTTTTCCTCCACTAACTATTCCGTAATAATAAACCTCTACCATAACCTTAGATTGATTCGGAGTCCAGAGAGAACCCCGCCCAACCTCAATCTGACGGGGTGTGGCAAGTTTTAATTCACTGGGAGAAATAGTACGGGAAGAACTATCTAAAAAAGCTTCCTCCACCTGAGAATTGTTAGTCTCCCAAACATAATACCTCCCCTCAGTAGAGCAGACCAAAACCTTTGAAACATTAGTATTCTTTTTTATTAAACCAACGTAAGAATAATCCATAACTAAGAATCCCCCAAAGCAAAAGAACTGGCAGGAATTGTCTCGTCAAAACTTTTATGAGAATGCAAATAACAGGGAAGCACAGTCCCTTTAACCATATCCATAAGCTTTCCCTCCCTAAAAGTCAAAGCAAACCCATAGGAGACCATTGTACGCTCCATAGCAGACACAAATTCGAATAAACGCTCCTTTTGTTCATCATCCAAGTCTTTCACTATAAACCCCCAAACAAAGACCTACTTTGTAACCTCCACATTCTTAGAGCGAGCTAAACAAGTATCCCAACCTAGATTAAATGCATCAGCTACAATGTTAGACAGTGCATCTTCATGAAGACCAACATCAAAAGGGAAACCAACTGGATCAACCCCAAAAATAGATATAGTTTTATCCTTATAGTTTACCCTGACATCAGCAGGAAGAACCTCAAACGCCATAAACACCTCCCATTAAAATATATCTAAAAGAACCCTTGCATCTTCCTGCGAAAAAGTAGGAACAGACTGCCCTGAGTGCATATCCCCAATATAACAATACTGAGGCAAAGCCGTTGTCAACACAGTCCCTACGTCAGCAGCCAAATCCCTATTTTTCAAAAGCTTGTATACCATATTCTGATTCGACCGAAGCTCAGGATCAGCATAAATACCAATTACAATAAACGAATCCCGCTCAATAGATGGAGCCTCAACAGAATCGTAAATTGTCATCCCAACTCCCTTAGTCTTTAACCACTTCTCCTCAGCAGCCCTAGTAAGCTGAGACAACATCACTCCTACGAAAGGAGTAGACCCGAAATTCCCCAAAGCCGCAGAACTAAAAGCGGACATAACCTGATTAATGTACTCTCTGGAATCCCACTTCAATGGCGTGAACGACTTACACCTCTGCAAATAATCAACCACCACAACCTGGATGTTATGCTCGTCAACATACTTACCTAACTGATTGGCAAACCGCAACGGCTCAGGATTAAACTTGGAGAATGGTGCAAAAAAAACGTCCCCTTTCCTATCATTCATCAAAGATTCCTGCAAGTCATGTATTCTTTTAACAGCAACAGACTCTTCGGGATCAACGCCCCTCTTCATTGTAGCATTCTCGACAAGCATACCATTTGTGTAGGAATGCCTTGCCATAAGCTCAATGTTGTAATTATTAGTAGTGTTCTCTAAATAAATGTACAAAGAGTTTAACCCGTCTAAAACAGAGTTAAGGTAAACCAGATTAAGAGCCGCCATACTTTTCCCCATCCCCGGTCCCCCAAGAATGGAAATAACTGTGCCTGGATTAACAATGCACTGAGTATCCAAGTGTTGAGTGAACATAGAAAAGAATTGCTTTCCTCCAGACTCCTTCTTTATAATTGCCTCATCCACTTTGAAATCACTTATAGAAGCTAAAGAATAGGATGACTGAGTGTCCGCAGATAAAACATTCGATAACTTGATCAACACATCCCGTCTCTCAACCAACGGAACCTTCATCAATTTCCCAGCAAGAAAATCTGATTCCCATAAAGCCATGTTTTTATCATGGATGCTTTTAGCCTCTTGAGCAGACAAAACCATATCCCTTTCAAGACCCATCTGAGACTTAACCTTTGACCACACAGGATAAGCCGCGTAATTTTTATGGTAATCCAAGAACCAACTAAACCATTGCTTAAACTGATCTGGGATGAAATAAAGATTTTTCTCTAAAATATCGGCTTCTGCCTGAGCTATGGAATCATCTTCAATACAACTTAAATAATAAAAACCAGCAAGAATCTCATCAGGAATCATAAATTATCCCCATCACCAAAATTTGCAGACTTTGCTGCAAATTTAGTTAAATCTGAGACAGACGTAACAGGAACAATAAGGTCAGAAATAGAAAAACCACCACGATCAAATAAAAAAGTCTTCTTTGGAGACCGAAGAACTGCTACCTGATTTATCATCTGACCCAAAACCTTGTTAAACATTGTACCCCTTTCATGCGTGATAAACACAAGGTCGTAATTAGGATAATCTGTTAAAAGCATACGGTCATCCAAATTATCCTGCACCACACTAAAACTTTTAGTATGAAACCAGTTAAATTGAATGCCAGATGATAATAAAATAGCCAGAGCAAATTGCTGCATAGATAGATCGTCCAGAAACTTAACCCCGTAAAAAGAAACCTTAGGGTTGTCTAGACAAGCCTTAGCAGTAGCCCAAAGAGACGGATTCATATCAGGCTTGCAAAAAAACTCCCTTAAATACCCTTTTAACTGAGAGCTTCTTAAATCAAATTCGTTAGCCATTCAATCCCTTTTATAATTACAAACTATTCCCTTCCTACTTTAAAACTTCAGAGGAACCCTTTATCACAGGAACCTCCAAACCCTGCCTTTTCTGTTCCAAACCCCACTGAGAAATAAAAGCATTCCGATCAAGCTCCTTAAGCTGAAGCTGAACAATAAGACAAAAAAAGGGCTTGTAATCTACCACAACCATATTCCCCTCCCCCAACACAAACATCTACGAAAGACTCCACAATAGCTGCTCTTTTAAATAGGCCTCGTCAACTAAATGCTCTGGAACATCGGAAACAGGAGAAGATGCAGGAAGACTATTCTTTGTAATAAACACATTTGTCTCAGACAAGCGCAGCCGAAGACGCAACTTCTCATAAAAGTAAGTCTCCACATTTGCACCCTCCCGTAAGATGATAGAAACACTTACCTCCCTGTAATCAGCGTTCTCCCTTGTCATACGCCCAACCAACTGCTCAATCTTCCCCGGCGTTAAACCAAAACATTCAGCAATGATCAGCCTCGAAATATACATATCCAATGACTGGGAAGCAACTGAACTCATTAAAACAATGTCATCCTTTCCTATTGAAGACACTACCTGATTAAACCTTTCAGTAGCACCCGTCAAAACAGCAATGCGCCTTGAAGGAAACTCCCGCATTAAATGCTGTCTTGCTGCTTCCACAGATTCCAAAAAGTTAAAGAAAATTAAAACCCCTGAATCATTTGCACGTACCAACTCCGAAAGAACAGTCAACTTATGCAAAGCCCTGGAATTACACTGCTGTGCCTTAACAGCCCTTGTTGCAAAACCAGCGTCTATACTCTTCTCGTAAATACCCCTTACAATAGCAATAGAATCGTTATACAAAAGATGAAGACCCATAGACAAAGAATCCGTCCGAACCTCCCCACCATTAGGCAAGTAAAAGGTGTCTGATCTATTACGATAAGCCCATAAATGCTTCTTACCCACCTCCAGATCAATAGCGTAACACTTATCCAAACATAAACCCTTAAGATTAGAGTTATAAGTTATTTTCTCCTCTGGAGAAAGATGATAATAATGCAAACTGAAATTAAACTTAAAATTAGTCTCTTCCCATACAAAAATAAAAGGATTAATAACACTATAAAGATGAGAAAGATTTTTATAACCTACAATCTTATTAAAAGAAACAACATCACGATAGGAATGACTACCTGCCCCAGAATACACACGTTTCCTCCCATAAGCCTGAGCCTCTTCTAATTCACAGTAATTATTCAAAAAGCTTTGATAAGACCCCAGAGGATTCGGATTACAAAGTAAACTGCATAAGGGATACAAATTCTCAATATCTTTGTAAACAGGAGTAGCTGTAATACCAATCAAACGATGAGACTGAGGATCATGCTTTATTAGACGATGAAAATAATCCGTAACCTTTTTCATGGCTTTTGAACGAGAAGACTTGTAATCCCTATAACCATGAATTTCGTCGATACAAAGTACAGTAGTTTTCTTTAACAGCTCCGTCAAAGCTCTTTTCTGATCCCCAGTCCCTCCGTTCACAACAGATGAAAGCAGAGTGTTTGAAATAATGTAAATCTCCGCAGGGAAATCATACCCACTGAAAAGCACAGCCATATCCTGCTTCGAAAATAAACTCAAAAGAAGCAAATTCTTTATATTAGCCTTCTTAAAAGCATCCGCATTCTTCCTAGCAGTTATAACTAACAATTTACCAGAACCCAACTGTTGACGGAGAAGAAGAAATAAACCCATTGCAGCTAAACTCTTACCAGCCCCTGGAGGCGACTGTAATAACATCGACCGCTTGTTAACAGCCCACTTTATAAAAGAGGTTTGAAAAGAATTAAAACTATCTATAGTTGCTGGAGCCATCAAGAAGCCAAAACAAACTTAATTATAAGAATGATGAGAAACCCAAATAAGACACTTAAAAAATAATAAAAGTAACCAAACCTATCCATAAATCATCCCCCCAATACAAGATTAACCACCTGGTAATACGAAAGTAACTCCTGCCCCTCTTCATACGTTATATTAAAACGATTCAACTTAAAGTCTGAAGTATCTAAAATACGTGGCGAGACAACACTTAAATTACGCGAAACGGCATCCACCAATTTCTGATTTATTACCTTGCCACCCTTAGTAATTAAACCAACAGCCTCGTAAAACCAACCAACACCAAAACAGTCATTCTCAGAAGCCTCACAAATAGAAACTAACTTCTTTGAAGAAAACCGAGGAATAGCAGCAGGAATACAATCACTAGCATCCCCACGTACCACCTTATACCAAATAGGCAGGTAGTCCAGATTAATTCCATACCTACCCTTTACATATTCTCTCCTATCAGTCTCAGACTCGTGAAAAGACCGATACCAATGATAACTCCCCTTAGTCTGAAGAATGTCGTTATCAATAAAGTAACAATGCAAATCCCACTTATCCCCAGCAGTAGCAATCCAAGACGCAAGTATATCATCTGACTCCATACCCTCATGCTTTATGTAAAAGACATTTTTTGAAAAAGTACAGAGTTTTAACACATTTAAAAGATCAGACATTATATTATAATCCTCAAAAGGATTACCAACAGCAATATGCCGACCAGACTTGTATTCAGGCAAAACCTCATAACGATGAGGAACAGGAGAATCAACACAAAGAATAACTGCTTTAAATTGTTTAGAAAGTTGCTGGATTATACTAAGTGCCCCGTAAATATGACCAATAGGAAGCAAAACACCGCTGGTATCACACCTCGCCATATTTCTATAAGAGAACCTTGTCCGATACAAACACCAACTAAAGTCAATTAATGCAATAGAATGAGCCATAGAGAAATATACGAAAAAAGCCACCCGAAGGTGGCTTAATAAAAGCAGACCTAATTAACAATGCACAGGGTACTTCCTTGCCCAACCTTCAGAATCTAAAGAATAACCATCCTTCGAAATACAGATAATTCTGCCTGACTGTGTTTCATGAGCGGAGACATCCTCAAAACCCAGAGATTCCATAAAACCCCTGAATTGTGTAACATTCATACCCCCAAAAGCCTCGTATAAATGCCCTCGCTTCCCATTCATATCCACAAACCCACCATCAGGCTCTTTTGAAGCCACTTGAATTACACATTCTCTTGTTATTGTCATAATAAACTCCTTTATAAGATTTGATAGCTTAACATTAACACAGGAGAATAATATAACAAGTGTGTATAAAAGTTATTTAAATTGCTTGGAAGAAGTAAGATAAGAAGGAACTAAAATATTTCCAGTGACTAAATCTTGCAAGGAACACTTTATAGAGTAACCTTTCCAATTAGACGGGTTGAAAATATCTAAATCCACGACACTTGAGGAATTATGACCAATCTCCTCAACCAAATAGAATGCAACTTGAGATAAAAGTGAAAGACATTTACCCCCAGCACAAATCTCTAAATTAAGGTTTGGGTTCTCACCTCGTATCCTAACCCAACCCCTAAGCAGAGCCGTAGCCACTAAGTCATCTCCACTTGTAGTGGAAGGAATATTAAAAAGAGGTAGATTCTCCCTTACAAACTGCTCGTGAGAGCCATCTAAAAGATGAAACCTGCCAGAAGGTGAAAACCATGCTCCACCTCCAGAAGCAATAAAATTAGAGGAAAACTTATGGAAAATCTTAGCATATTCAGTATCTACCATTCAAATCTCCTCTACCCGACTTTTATCAAAATAAGCAGTAACAACAGGCCACACACGGTTAGTAAAATACTTAAGATCACCCTCACCTAAGTCAAGCTCCTTCTCAGAACTACCAGCCCTTGAAACCCAAAAACGAAAAAGCTCATCCAAGTATTTAGAGAGGAAATTCTCCATAGCCATCCTTTGAGTTGCCCCATCTGTTGCACCACCTAGTGCAACAGAAAACTCGTCCACATACTCAGCCTTAGCATGAAGCCTATAACCACCTGATGAAAGAATAGCCTGAGCAGAGGATCGTATAACAGAAGAAGAAACAGGGATAGGTTGTAAACCTCTAGATTTAGCAAATACATCGTTTGCCACCGCCTCGTAAACGGAATCATCCTCAAACCTTATCATATATCCTCCAGAGCTGACAAAACAGCATGAAATCGTGAAGCATTAAACCGTGCACCATCAGGAATGCTAGTCACTTCATTTCCATTTACAAATACAGTTAAAAGACAACTAGAAACACCCTGTAAAGATTCCACAAACAAAATCTCTTTTTTCCCTTTGTCCGAAGTAAAAGTAGTTTCCCACTTTAGATACTTGCCAGAACTTCCTTGTTGCCCTGAGTCAGTGATAGCACTATCGTCCATATCCCAAGTAGCTGTAAGACCCCTATTCTTATACCGTAGTAAAACCACATTACGTAAATTATGAATCTCATTCAAATGGTACAACTTTGAAGCCGCACTAAATATAGCGTGAGACTGACCTGAATACAAGGGTGTATAAAATCTTTCCATGTTTAACCTTTACACCTTCGCCGAGGGATTATCTAAAGCCTCATCAGGGAGCTTCTCCCACTGGTAATCAACCTTATCTGAAGATATATGTCTCATAAAGTTTTTTGCAATGGAAGAAGATATAACACCTGCACCAAACACATGTTCACTTAAAGATGCTGTTGCTGCCCCACTTCGATTAAGGCTCTCTTGCACGTCAAAAAACAAATCCCAACGACTAGCGTTATACTTCTGTGAAACAAGGTTCATTACCCCATACAAAGACTCCACAGAAAGCGCACCACTAACAAAAGCCTTCACAGCAGAGGTTAACTCACCATAACGACTTGAAAAAGAAAAGTTATTTAAATCATGAACTGACTGAGTGAGTGAACGCTGAGTAGAACCATAAACAGAACCTGGCAAAGCTTTTTCCAAAGCACCTGCAACAGCAGAAGCCGCCTCGTCCCAAGAGCTACCTTCATAGACCAACGTAGTATCTTCTAAAAATCCCATATTAACCCCCTACCCTAACAGAAAAACCTCCGTTAGGATTTTCTTTTGCATAGATTATTTTAGTTACTTGCTGTTCCGTAGTGGAAAAACAAACAAACTTATACCAACCATTACCCAGTAATTCAGGCCTCTCTTTCATAGAAAACTCCCACTTAGAAGCAGGAAAATTAGCCGGTAACCACGTGTGAAAAATATATTCCCCTAGCTTACTTAAAGTCCCTGCCATGCTAAAAATGGCACGAGACTGATTGAGTGAACGCTGAGTAGAACTACCCCAAATTTGCTCTATATCATGAGCAAATAAAGACTCTGCCTCTTCCCAATCAGCTTTAGATATTAATTTTGGCATCATATCACCCCCTTTAAATAAGAAACTAGTGAAATAGCTAAAGACTCAGAAAGACCAGAACCTTGCCTTACTGGAATCCGTGCTAACTGCTTCCCCTCAGAATCAGAACAACTTAAGAAAGCATTCTCCATATTACCATCTTCAATTGACACCGTAAAAGACAATAACACTGTAGAGCTAGGATCTCTTAAATCATGCACAAGATCAAAATCCCAAGTGACTCCTTTAGGAGTATTAGTAAAAGAACGAGCATAACTAAACCCTGCCGCAGAAAAAGTTGTGGTATTAACTACCAACTTTTGAATTTGTTGAATAAAAAGAAACACCCGTCCAGCAACATCCTTTGCAAAACTATTAGACCCAGTATCTCCCATTGAAAATATAGCACTAGGATTACCAAAATACAAGGGTGTATAAAGTTTTCCCATGACTAAGCCTTACCAACAACAGGAAGAGGAGCTATGTGAAAATCAACCGAATCCCTGCCTACTGTCTCCTCCCCATTTCGCAAATAAGCCCAGTTAATAACCACACGGCGTTTAGTAGTGCAAGCAGGAAGCAAAGCCAGATCACTCTCTTGAAAGATAAGATTTATAATAGATGCAGACTCCAAGTGGACATCCTCTTTGTTATTTACAATCTCCCACGTGTCCCCTTCAACATGATGTGCATACAAAGTATAGTAAACAGAACCTTCAATCGGCACATAATCAATACCAGCAAGGTCTTTAAAAGACAACCGTATTACAACTGAACCACCCTCAATAGGATTCCGCGACAACTGGATCATTTTCTGACCTCCTTAATACTTCTATTTGAATTGGGTTAGCCTCTACATAAACATCCAAACAAGGCACAAAAACCTCCATGCAAATCATGTAAGACAGAACCTGCACAGAAGGAGAAAAAGAGTCCGTAAGATGAAGCTTACACATTGGATGCAGATCCCTCCTCTTTAGAACCGCTGCGGATCAAAAGGTGGGGAACACTTAGATGCCCCACGCCGTCCGATATTTCAACGAAAAACTTAACCTCGTACAGATTCGTCCCTAATGCTAACCCCATGCGCTCCCATGCCTTAAAATGCTCCGATACAGAGACAGTCCCGCTCTGGCGGAAGTCTTTGCGGAAAGCGTAGTATTGAGGGAAAGTTTTTACGCCTATTATGCTGTTTTCATTGAGCCTTAACCCTCTAAACAAGGCGTATTCTGAGCCGTCAAGAAAGTAAGTCCCGATTTTTTTAGAATGGTTTTGCAGCCTGTACGTAGTCATCTCTTCGGCGGCATCGTCAAACCTGTCCTCAAGAATGTTGTATTCTATCAAAGGGTCTTGCGTCCAGCCGTAAATCCCTGCCCAAGAAAATATCCCGTCATACGAAGCCAAGTCCCTGGAAAATTCAAAATCGCAGGAAATGTCTTCGTAATGCGAAGGAGGTTTGCCTTCATTGAAATACAGCCCTAACCTGCCTAAGAAAATTGCCGCGTTCTTCCAATCCATCTCGTAAACCGCGCCGCCTCTCTCGTTATGCCCGTGCCATGTAAGGCTGCAATCGTCTCCCGACTTTGCGTAAAGCTCAAAGCTGTAAGGCGAATCAGGCAGGGGAATAACCCCGTGGGACTGTTTCGTGTAAACTTTATTCAACATTTTATGCCTCCTCCGCAGCAGGATAATCGTACGGGCAGTTATGCCCGCGCCTTAGAGCTTCATGATCCCCGATTGAGCCGTCATAACCGAAGTAATCCCAATCGTAAGTAAATTCGCCTTCAGGAGTTTTCTTGCAATGGCACGTTTCCATTGCTTCAAGAATAAACCCCCCTTCTATAAACTTGTTTTGGTAAAGATTGACAAGGGCGTTGTTGCCGCCTTTGGAGTAAACAACCCCGTGAGTTTTGAAATAATCCAGCCGCTCCATGTCTATCGAACAACCCAAATCGTCCATGTGCTGTAAAAGCATGACAACGTTTCCGTATTTTCTGTAAAGGCCGATGGAAAACGCCGTATAGGAGGCGTGTCCGAAGTGCGAGTCCGCCCCTCCGACATCTGCGGACACCCTTCTTTCCAAATGGGTCTTTTCTATCTCGTCATCATGCAAGGCAACTTGAATTGAAAAATCCATATCCTCAGAGATGTACTGTTCCTCGGTAAACCGTATGCCTAATTCATGCAGCCGAGGCGAAAAAGCATAGGCAACGCCGAAGAACGCGCCTGGAGGCTGGGACATTCTAAAGTCCGCGTTGCTCTTAATATGCAGTCCTACAAGATCGTAATTATAGGAGTTAAAGAGAATTTTAAGCGAGTCAATAATCTCGCTGAACGGAACGCTGGAACTCCCCGTGTAATCGTAAAAGCCTGTAATATCGTCGTCTAACATGAAAACAACATTGCCGTCTTCTGCGGCATCGTCCTGAATCAAACGCCTTATCGCGCCGATGGATGATTTGCTGTGAGGAATTATCTCAAACTCAGGGTGGTATTCTACATAAGCCGCAAACTCCGACTGATCCACGTACACATGAACGGGAATATCAGAATTTCTCAAAGCGTTCTTCAGATAAGCAAATGTGGAACCCATTACCCTGCCTTTTGACGGTATTGCTATAATAAAATTATCCATGCCCTTATTCTCCTTTTTTTGTTTAAGCCAGCCTTGTTAGAATGACAGCCTGTGCAACGTTTTTAGATTGAATAACCCACTTCCACTTATAGCCATTCTCGTCCATACCCTCCCTTGCCCAATAGTTATATTCGTCACCCACATAAACGTTCTTCCAAACCTGTTCATCCCAAGTGGCGACAACAGGCAGAAAATTGACAAAGCGGACGGGGCTTCCGTTTACAGTGCCTGAATACTCATGCCCTGCGGCTCCAAAATTGAGGGAGCCTGAAGACAGGTAGTAATACAGCGACTGGCCGACTTCAGGACAGGAAGTAACGTTCTGCAAGAAATTGCTTGGAACGTTGGTCATTACATTTGATGAAACCGCAGACCAAAAAGCCCACTCGCCCGAACCGAACGTCCGCACCCATATAATGTTCGATCCGAGGTTTGTTGAACCAGCCGGAGATTCAGCCGCGTGCATAACCTGCCGCACCATGCCGTTGCCGAAGGGAAAAACTTCAAGAACAGCCGCGTGATCCCCTTGAGGAGTGCGAGTGGCGCTCCAGTATTTAGGCCAGTGGTTTAAGTCAGTGGCGTTTTCCGCAGGGTAGAGAACGTAAATGCCCGCTTCTGTAAACCTGTCGAGGTTCCATGAGTAATCTTCGGACAGGTTTTTTCCCCAATTATAAAAGCGGAAACCATTGAAGTAGGAAACAGACCCCCAATCTGACCAATCCACTACCTCGTTATCCACTACCTCGTTATCCACTACCTCGTTATCCACTACTATCGGCACGTGAGAAAAAGAGGAAAAACGCATAAAAGACTGATGACTGGTTCGATGACAAATAGTCTGACGCACCTCAACACCTGGGATAAAAGGAAATACCTCCAAAATAAACCCATTCCCTTCTCCAGTGCCCCAGTCAGGAGGAAGTCCTGTTGAACCCTCCGCAGGATTTGTAAAAACATAAACCCCACAGTCATAATACTCACCCAAATGAACAACTGTGCTATCTTCAAATAAGTAAAAAGGAACCACGTGCTCACTGACATCACCAGAAAGAGTGCTGATAGACTGTATAAGCTTGTTTATAACAGGGCTTAATGCGTTAAGCCCCTTAGTTACACCAGCCCCTGAAGAAGAAACATTCACCGGAACAGGGAGAGTTACAGTCCCATTTAAACCCATCTTTGTTCCCATGTAATCCCCAACAAACGCACTATTAGTGTCAATCTTAAAAGTGCGATTTACCCTGGGAGAAGCAGGAAACGAATCCTTGTACTGGGTAATTTCACTTTTATAAGGAGACCACTTTATAACTGCCATAGGGGAACAATAAAGACCCGTCTCAGAGTCTATACAATTCCTCACTGCTTCGTTTAAAGAAACCCCATGACCCAAAACAGAAAAAGGCAACTGATAAGAACCAGCAGAGAAACTATTTACATCATCTAAAACAAAACTTTTATGACCCAAAGCGTAAAACCAGTTTTCTCTAGGATGACTACCAACAGAATCACTAGGAATAGTTGATAGATCAACCCCATTAGCACAGACTAAATTCACAGAAGACAAATCACCATCAGGGTATTTCTGAAGCAAAAGGGGAACAGAAGAAAGCATATCATTGTAATGTTTTATAACAAAAGTAGTAAGATTAAGTCCCTCAACACCACTTCTTAATGGAAAAGGAGCCACCCTGTAATCAGTTAGATGATTGTCCACAAAATATTTATCTGCAAAATCAACACAGTCAGTGATAAACTTCCATGCATTATTCACAAAATAAAGCCTTCCAAGAATTAACCCACCAAAAGAACTAAGCTCACCTTCGGTTAACACGTGAAATAAAGATTCCGAAACATCCACTGGCGCGTCAGGCACAAACGGAAAATAAAAACCAACCGCCACAGAAGAACCTGCAACAAGCCCTGAAAAAGTAATTGGATCCGAAGATGAAACATGAAAAAGACGAAACTCCCTCGAACCAGCGTCCTCACCAACACTACTGCAAAAAAAGGAAAAATCCTTGAGAGTTAAAGAATAGTTGGTATAAGCCATAACAAAAGGTTCGTAAACCCAACCTGCGTGAGACAAAGCCATAAAAGGCTTTGTCAACAAATGTCCCTCTAAACTAGTGCGGAACTTATAAACAATGTCGATTGCCATACTAATATATAAACCAATCTACTGAAAGGAAAACCGCAAAACAAGCCGAGCAGGGATAACTAAAGACAATAATTCCTTGTATTCCTCCAGCTTTTGGTAAAATACATCCTCATGTTCACTGTCAAAGAAAACCTCAATATCGAGATACCCACTAACAGAAAGATCTGTGAAAAGACCAGCGTCTGTCTCACCTAGCTCATCGGTGGCAGAAACAGCAGTATCTACACCACTTCGTGTTGTGCTTAGGGATAAAACAGGAAACCCGAAGTACTTAAGAAAAAACCAAAACAAAAAAGAAGTGCCCTTGCAAACAAGGGAACGAAGAATAGCCTCTTGATACTCAGGCTTATAAACAACACCAACCACAGAACAGAAATCACGCAAAATAAAATGCATGGAATCTTCCTGTACCCAACCTGCCTCATTGTCAAACCGAAGCCCAGATTCAAAATAAGAGTCTAACTTATCAAAAGAATCCCGAATTAAACCAGAGCTAAGCAAAGCTTTTATATAATTTTGCATATACTTAGACACCACTGGCAATCCACTAGGAAGATTTTTCAATACATATTTAGTAACATTTCTCTCAAGCTCAGATAGACTTTTCAAAACGTAAAGCCTCCCCAAAGTAGGTCTCCCCAGCAAGCAAACTATGCTCACTAGGCAACTTCCTAATACCAAACCCAGAATTTATATCACTACCCACAGGAATTAACCCTTCGTTAGCAATACTCCAAAAACACCGCAACACCCCTGGAGCTAACCCTTTCAAATCAAACCTAATTGAACTACCCAACCGATCCCCAACATGAGAAGTAACATGATCCGATAACAATCCTGACCAAGCCCAACCAGAATATTGACCAGAAGCATCGTAGCGTAATTTTTTACCGTACTGATAAATTGAGCAAGAACCAGAAATCTCAATAAACTCCCGATAAACAGAGCAGGGAACACCCTCCACAAAAGGATTTGTAATTACTCCCCCGTCATCAAAAGATAAAGCATTATTAGAATCTCTTTTATAATAACCCAACTTCCCATCAGGATTCATCTCCCAGTACTCATACCAACCGCCTGGCTTCTCCCCTTGATAGAAACTAATTGTAATGGAAGAAGAAACAGCAGAGAAAACTTTATGACGATGCTCACAATAGTGATAAGGAGTAATCCTTAAACCAGAAACGTCCGAATCCCCCCGAACAGCAGCTGAAACCACATCGGTGTCTAGATTTCTAAACAAAGACAAACCATTTGAACGAACCCATGAAAGTGAGTACAAAGATGCAATAGAAGAAATAGCGGAATCCGTAAAGTCCGCCTCTGAATACACAGACCTGAAAGTAACCGTAAAAAAGTGCCAGTAAACAGAAGCCTCTTCATACTTTAAAAAAGCCACATCCCGTACACCCTCTAAGTCAGTATCTAACTTTTTTATAAATGGAGTGTATTCACGTGAGTCTGGCTCCGTGGGGTGAACAGGATTCCCAAAAGAATCCACAAGATACACTGACACAGCCCCAGTGATATTAAAACCAGAAACAGAAGTGCTGCCTGACAAACGCCAACGCTCAAAATCTGACACAACCAAACAATCCCCAACAGAGGGCTGAGCCAAAAACCATGCAGTGTACTCTGGAACAGAAGAAACATGAGAAGACGCAAAAAAACGCTTTCTAAATAAATTAATCAACTCGGCGCGTGAAGGCGCATTAACACCATTAATAGCCTCATCGTTATATAATGTAACCTTTACTGTACCGCCATCCTCCGTAACAAGAGCCTCCGCAAAACTATCTAACTGATTTTGTTTTAAATTCCCAAAAGCTCCGTCCGAAATTCGATATTTAACCGTTACTGTCTGATGACTTGGAACAGGAACATAATTAGAATCCCCTTGCACACCGCCTGGATATATCTTTATAAACAAAGTATTGTTAAAGAGAAAAGGAAAAAAACCAGAAGTTGGTCTGATACTTACCCCTTCAACAGCATTCCATAAAGACTCCATGTTTTTCAAGAGAGGATTCCACAGAGTAACATCACTTTTAAAGTTACCTGAAGAATCTAAAACAGAAGTCCCTAAATCAGGAAAAATACTAGAAAGATCCCCTGGGAAAGCAGGAAACGCAGAAACAACAGGAACATCCAGAACATCCAGAACATCCTCACCGAGGTGTATTAACACCTTCACATAAGAGAGATCTATCTTCCCAGATTCAATAGGAATAGCAATAAACTCTGAGTACTTGGACGTGTGAACCGCCTCAATACCTTGCACAAAAGAAAAAGGAGTAGAACAACCCAGAAACAATGTTAAATCATGCGGTATCTGATATTCTTTACCATTTGACCCACGAACTATCTTACCTGCCTTAACAGAAACAGAATTAGAATTACCACCCTCTATTGAATCAACCACCACACGCCCAAAACCAGAGGCAGAAATGACATTCCTTACAGGAGAAGAAAAAAATGCCAACCAACTCCTAAGCTTGTTCTCTGGGAAAACAGAAATCTCCGTAGAACGCCGAATCTCAGCATTCAACTCCTCAAGGATCACCTTTTCTGTATTTACACCAATAGTAGCCAAAATCCTGAAAAGCTCAGACTTACGCTCCTCTTCTGAAAACATAGACCTGAAACCAGAAAGAAAATCACTCAAAGTAAACCCTCCGGCAAAGTAATGGAAATATCCCCCACCAACACATGATCCCCTGAAACAGACACATCTGCATCAAAATCAGATAATACAGCTTTAACTGCAACAGAAAGATTATTCCCATAAGCAAACTCTTGTACATCCAACCCGCCGTTAAAATATGGAATATCCCCTTTACGAACAGCCAATCTATAAAAAGCCTTTTGCGAAAGAGCCACAACCCCATTATACTGCTTAGAAAAATCTTCTGAAAACTCAACCATCTGCATATTTATATATAAAATACAACGCTAGGAAACAACAAAACCAATAAAACTACCTGCGCAAGAAGACCCCAAACCCTCCCCAACAACGACCCCTGACAAACCCAGACAGTAAGACACCAAAGCCTCCTCCATAGCCTGACCAATCTGCATGTGTTGCTGATCGGGAGAGGAACCTGTACTATTTAAAGCTTGAAAAATAGAATTAACCAATGAAACGTTTACCCCCGTTAAACTCCCTGAAACATCTATAGAAATGGAGGAAACAACTGGAGGAGAACCTGGAATAGTGTAAACCCCCACTACCGCATCTGCTGAAAGCTTCCCCATAGACACCATAGCATGTACCTCGTTAGCTATACATGAAGCAAGCCCTAACAAAGCTACACCGCCATCAAAAGCACCCCCTGAAGCTAAAAGAAACATAGACTCCAAATAAGACTTAACAGCATCTATATGAGTTTGAACTTCTGTTCCCTCTTTCCACGAACAAACAGCTGGCATTGCAGACACATAACTCCCCAAAAGATACGTACCAGCAATAACTCCTGGTGGAATAGTTAAAAAGCCATTAGAAATAGAATTATAGAAAGAATTAATCACAACCTCCGCAAAGTGTTTGTTATAATCAAACTGCTCATAGCTAACACTCGGAATAGGGTCTCCAGACTTCCAACCAACCCACGCAGTATCTAAAGCATTTAAAAAATCAGACAATATTTGCTTAGACTTTGAAAAAGCCTCGTCTAACCCAGCAGCCACCTCCAAACTAACTGGCATATCTACCCCTTAAAAGCAACAGCAATCTTAGCCACTGCCTCTACCAACTTACTAATCAAAGCAGGATTAAAAACCTGTGCCGCAGGAGTACCTTGCGTCGTGGGAGATATTGTGGCTAAATCATTCAACACATCGTGAAGAACAGTCCCCAAATCAATTGATGACCCCTCTAAGGTTAACTTGCCAGAAGAAGCCTTCAAATCAAGAGAAGTCCCTTTCATGGAAATATTACCAGAAGAAGACTCGATAGTAACTCCGTCAGGAGCCTCAATGGAAACAGTACCACCTGACTTATATTGCAGTTTCTTATTAGCATTCATTATAATACTATCATCGTTAAGCAAAACACACTGATCACCCCAGTGAAACACACCGTAAGACTCAGTGCCAATAAACCAGCAAGAGTCCGAAAACTTTATTACCTCTTTAGTATCCTCTGCTCCTGGGAAAGTAACTAAATTACCATTCTTAGGAAGATCAAACTTCTTCGTGTAATCCTCGTCTACATCATCTACCAACTTCCACAACACGGGATAACGATGATTGTCTTGATTGAAGTAAACCCATACCTCCTGATCCTTCTTTAAAGGCAAAACCATGTTAAAAGCTGGAACATAAGTGAGAGGATAATCAGCATCTTTAAAAAACAAAGACTCAATATAAACATCAATAAAAGGTTTTTTAAATTCATTCACACAATCAATCATATCCCGCATAAGAATTCCCTTGTATACCCCTGTTGCCTCAACACCTGGGGAATCACCTGAACACAAAATACCACCCATATCAACCTACCAATAATTGACCAAAAGTTAATGACCACGGTAAAGGAAGTTTACCTGAATCATATTTCTGCCGAACCAAAACCAATTTACCGTACTTAGAAAATAAATCTTCCTCTGCCCCTTTAAGTGAATACCTAGCCCCAATAAGACCTGGAATTCTTCCACGTATATCAAACTTTTCTCCAATAAAAGAGCTGATCAGTTTTTTATACCCGTGCTTAGAGGGAGGCTGATCCCTACAGTAATTAACACCTACAAAATCATCTATGAAACTCATAGAACCGCCTGTGAAACGTGAAAGACCCATATCGTAAGTAAGCACATCCCCACCCATAAGAGAGGCGTAACTTTGCCCCACCAAACCCCTCTCATCATAATAAAGAAACCACGCATTAGAAGGATCAGACACATTCTCCTCAATAGAACTGTATCTATACTTAAAAAGCATAGAACCTAAAGAAAGACCGTGAAGCGGAAACTCAAACTTTAAATCATCTGAATACTTAGAATCAAACTTTATATTTAAACCCCGTGCCAAAGCAGACAAAGAATCATACTGAGACTTCACAATTGTACAAACCCCAGAAGGATACCCAAAAACTGAGTATGTGTAAGAAGAACCAGACAAATAAAGCTTCTTACAAGAAACTGCATCCCAATGAGTACCCCAACAGTAAAAACCAGACCCCTCCTGAAAAACAATATCCTCAGGAAGTGAAAAAACCACTTCACAACTAGAATACACGTTCCTAAAATCCTGCACTAAAGAAGCTTTTGTTATTAAGTTAAGATTCTCGTCAAGGTTAATAAGGTCTTGCATAAGCTAAACACCTAAAAAATATTTTAAAAATAACTCAGAAGGCAGCAGATAAGCAGAACCTGGCTCCAAAGACAAAGCCGAAACATTACTAGCCTCGTTACATAAAGACTCCACAAAAAAATCAACTCCGTATACATCAGAAACCAAATTATCTGGCCTATGAGAATATTTATCAGTTACCACAGACATATCATCAATTAAAAGAGAATAAAATGAATATGGCAAAGAAGAAGAAGACAAAAACATATAAACTCCTTTATCATGTCCTAATAGCCTGTAAACCTTGAGATGCCAAATCCCCAACTTTGTTCCTAATGTTACCTACCACACCTTTCAATTGTTGCAAAAATGCCCCTAGAGTTACAGAGGCATCTGTAAAACCATTCTCCATAAAAGCCCCATTATAAGAGACAAAAGCAACATCCATAGTCTCAAACTCCATAGACACATTAACACAATGGGGGTAACCATCCGTACTAAAAGAATTCGCTATTTCAGACTGGAAATCAGTTACATAACAACCCTTAAAAGACATAAAATTACCTAAAGAAATAACAATTCTATCCCCGTCATCCTTAGAAGCATCGCTTTGAGTATCATAAAAGAGATTCGGCCCTGGAGGAATATAACTTGAAAAAAGCCCAGCAACCTCTCCAGCACTACTCTTACGAGGATACAGCAAAGACATCAAGCTCACCATAGGCTTATACACTTCTTCCTTTGCATTTGAAAAAGCAACAAACTGAAAAGAAAGAGAGAACTTAATAGGATCAGTACCCTGCCAGTACTTACGCCCAAAATAAGGTTGCCTAATAGAATTACCAAAAATTTGTTCTATATTATCAATAATACCTAAAATCTTACCTATACCCCCTCCAATAGCCCCGTCAAATAAACTCTTCCAATGAGATTTAACATTCACCCTTAAATCCCCAGATAGCATAGCCAGAATATTTTTCCCTTTTCCTGGACAAGAAATAAGAACCCTACAAGGGCTTGCAATAGGAGGAGGAGAATAAGTATCGTGAGAAGTCACTAAATCAGAAACCCCTAGCGAAAAACCCAAAGCCATGCTAATATATAAAATAGAGTTATAGACACTTGTTTTTTTAAACTCCCCGTGATAAAATAACTCATCTTTAAGGAGAAAAACATGGAAATACTTACAAAAATTGGGAAATTCATACTGGGAGCCGTCTTAAAAGTTTTCGTTATAATACTAGCCGTCCTACTGGTATGGCTTTTTATTTGTATTCTTATGGAAGATGGTTTCAAAGAAGGAATAAAAACATTCGTACATTCCAAAGTAACCCAATTCGTACTGGGGTGGGTATTAGGATCATGGATTGGAATAATAGAAGGATTTAAAACAGGAAGCATTCAAACTATAATAGCGGGCTTACTAATGTTCTTTGCCCCTATAATACTGCTTGCCATAACTACACCTGACCCAGACATTGAACTATATGACTCCAGCGGAAACCTATGGAAACTGAGAAAAGGCTAAACACCAACAGGGCAGAACTCAGAAAAGGGGCTCATACTACTAAGGTCAATATTAGCAGACTGACTATACACATTCGTTGTATTAGAATTAGTAGACCCCTGAGAAGACCCCTGTGCCGTAGAGGGGAAAGAAGGAACACTAGCAACTGGGTTTGTTGATGACATAGACACCTGCCCATTTTGAATAGCCAGAATAGAATCCGTAGGAGCAGTCTCGAAAACCTGACCATCCGATGAAATGATAAGATCATTAGCCTGACGTGCTTGTATAACAGGAACTAAAGATTTATTACTTTCATACACAATATTAGCAATTAAAGTAGTATCTTTATAAATACCCTGTAAAAGCTTAACCTGTTCCTCACTCTTATGAGCATCATCATCACTCAAGGTGTCCATTAACCCTGTAAAAATTCCTCTATCCCTATCTCCAGAAGAATCCCTAAGCCTAGCTTGCCTAAGCTGAGACTCCTCATACTCCATATCTCTCCGTCGATCTGCAACCTCAAGCTCCCGCCTTAATCTGGTTCTCTCTGCCGCCTCAGCATGAGCATCATCCAAGCCAAGACGAGTACCAACCCATGAGTTACGAAACCAATGAAAAAAATTACTTAAATCTGTTAAAGCACGATTAATACCCTCAAACATACCAGAAAAAATACGGCTTAAAACATCTCCAACACCAGAAGCAAAATTTGCAATACCCTCTGAGACAGTAGTAAGTGTTCTAGCTAACCCACTCAAATCAAGATCACCAAGAAACTCATCTAATTTCTCTGTTATAGTTAAAACAAGATTCCCCACCGCCGTCATTAATTCCTTGATAAAATCCTTATTTTCCTCAAACCAATCCGCAATCACACCCCCAACAAAATCAGCTATTCGAATTATGTGAGGGTAAAGAGCTCCTAAAATTCCTGACATCAATTTTAATGGCCAAGTTATTATAGTTATAAGATCAAGCACAGCCCCTACTAACTTAACTGCAATTTCCCCAAGAAGACCAGCAATAGTAACAAGAGGCCTCTCTAAAGCCTCTAAAACCCCTTTTATAATATTTAAGACTACCACAACCGTACCAGCAATAATCTCAGAAATAGCAATAATGTAAGGTTTAATCGCCACAAGAACATCCGTAACAATACCAATAACAACAACCAACCAATTACAAATTAACTCTGCTATTGCAACTATGTAAGGAGATATTGCAATCAAAACATCTTTAACAATGCCCAGAACCACCACTACAACATCAATAATAGCAGATATTAATTCTATAAGAGGGTCTTTTAATGCCGTGAGAAAATCAATTAAAAGCTCCCCTAACGGAATGATTACCTTGTCAAAAATCTTCTCAACTACATCTTTAAATACAATAAGAGCCGTTAGAATCATACCAGCAATAAGAACCATACCGATGCCCGGCTCCCCACTGCCAGCATTTGCAGTCTTTTTCTTATTACCCTTACCACCGCCATCACCGCCACCCACAAAATTAGCAAAAGAAGACTGCTCAGGATTTTCTAAGGTATTTTCCAAAGCCCTGTCTGCCTTCATACCAACCTCTGCGGCTTCTTCTTGAATATCATCCACAGAGGAAGTAACCAAACTCAAAGAACCAGCATCTATAAAATAAAGAGGATCGTCCGCTGTGCCTAAAGGTCTATCATCACCATCCCCTGCTCCTGTTGCACCTACCACACCTGGGTTTAAATCCCCCTCAAGACCTGCGTTTAAATTTACACCTAATGCAGCCCCTAATAAAGCCTTTGCCCCAACTATCCCAGTAGCACCAACATCAGCTCCAGCTTTAATACCTTTAGAACCTACATAGGAAGCACCTTCTATAGAAGACCCAACCGTTTTAGTAACCTGACCCCCAAAAGAACCGTAAAAAGCTCCTTCTTCCACATCCCCCTGTCCATAAAAAGAATCCTTATCCTTCTTCCTTTTATTTTTTTCTGACTCCTTAGATTCATCTTTCTTTTTAAAAATTGCACCCAAAAGACTGGGAACAAGCTTATCCACTAACGCAAGCGGATTGTGTGTGAGATCATAAGCAGTATTTACCACTGCGTTATAACCTTTCTCAAACCCACCACCTTTACCTGAAGATTGAGAAGAACTGGAAGAAGACTGCTTAGAAAAAATCTGCTCAAACTTACCTGGAGGCTGGCTTTTTACTACATCGCTTGCCTTTACCTGTTGTCTAACCATCAAAGAGGATTCAACCGCAGGAGGGCTGGGTCGTGCCAAAGCCAAAGAAACAGAATCCGCAATAGCTGTCTTTGAAAAATATTTCTGAAAAAGCTTATCCAAGTCAGACACGGTAAAACCTTTCATATCTGACTCGGACACCACTGAAGCTATATCTTCTACTGACTCATTTAACAAATCCAAAGAAACAATGATAGGCTCCAGCCCATCTTTAACCTTAGGGGAAACAGAAACCTCACGATCCCCTAAACCATCTGGAGGCGGTGGTGGAAGTGCAGATGCTGGAACAGGGAGATTTTTTGAACCCATATCCCCAGAAGGTAATAGTTGCACTACAATAACCCCCTAAAACGAGATTTGTAATAAGGGTCTTTAAAAGACCTAAACTTATCCATCATCCCCTCTTCTTCCATAATCTTGGAATACCTATTCAATAATGATATAGGCCACTCCATTAATTCTTTTACAGAACCAAACCCCAACCAACACAAGGGGATAATCACATTCTTATGGAGATGAGTTAAATCACTTCCATAGTTACATAGATAGTCCAGCTTGCAAGGGAAGGCGAAAAGATATCTTCCCGCCACACTCCTTACAAATAAGATTCATTCGCTGGTGAGAAACCCCAAAAGAATTAACCTCTTCCATTTTCTCACCTGCAAGCTTTAAAAATGATAACGGATTTTCCGCTATGTCCTTCACAGCCTCTGAACGCTGCTGTCGATCAAAAAATCTGTCCCCTGTTTCCTTATTCACCAAGTGAAGAAGAATGCGATGCTTGGCATACTCAAGAGTAGACAGCTTCTCCTTTAAAAGAGCCTCCTTAGCAATACCCTTCTCCTGAAAAAACGCAAATAAATCCAATTCTTGAGTCATCGTAGGTGGCCGAACCTGATAAATCTGAGCTTTCCCACTTTGCACAAACTCTATCTCAGGAGGAACAAAGTTATTCGGCGCGTAAATAATATCCGAATCTAAAAGAGAGAAATCCACCGTGTTAAGATAACCGCACTCGCGTTCCCCTTGCTTATCATGAACAACATGCTTACAGCGTACATTTGTTGAAAGCTTAGACCCCAAAGAAGAAACCTTCACATAAAGCCAAAGATGATACAACTCCTGCATAGTTAACTGAAAAGGATCTTCGTCCATTAAATCCTTCAGTGCCCCTAAAACAGCTCGTTCATAAGAATTTTCATCTGCCGCAACAAGATCATCGTAGTGTTTTGCCTTCAACTCCAAATCAATAGTTACTTCCTTCAAATAAGAAAGCGACCCCGTAGCCAACTTAAACTTAGTCTTTCCCATAAACCCCTCCTGGTTTTAATTCATTTATCAACACTCGTCTTACCTGCATCTTTGTAAATATTTGCACAAAAATTCCACCCTCTAATATCTGGAACCCTTGTATACGTTACTGTAGTCTTAGCAATACCCTGCCCCCCTTTATTTGCTGGAGACCTTTGAATTTCCGATGGGAAAACAAAAGGCCATTTATCAGCACCCGTGGGAACATTCACCCCAATATCACCTAAAGGAACCTGCTTTGCCGGAAAATACATTGCAGAACAACAAACATTACCTAAAGGCTCAAACATAAGACCACCATCAGAATCCCCTAAAAAATCTGATGAACCCCTAATTTTGTTCTGCCAAAAAATATGAAACTTATAAACAGACTCTAATTCATCCTCCAGATACACCACTGAAAAAGAAGGTGTATTAAAACCTTTAGGATAAGGATAATCCTGTAACGTATTCACATTAACAGTACCCAAAGTAATTTTATCCACCGGAAGATTCACCTGCTCTGCCAAACTGGAAATGTAAACCAAAAAAAGAGACTGAAACAAAGTCAAAGCCCATGAAGGAAGCTTGCCAGTGAGTAATGGAGAAGCAGGAAGAAGCAAAAAACGAAAAAGATACTCCCTGCGAGGTTCCCCAGTCACAAAAAAAGGCGCACCTGCCTGAACAATTGGAACGCCTAAGGCCATAAGTAATCACTCCCCAACTTAAATAGACTTACCACGCTTAGAATTGTCTTTCTCCTGGCGATCCCACGAAATATCCACCACAAAAGTTGCTATGCCGTCATTTTCCTTGCTAAGCTCAATAGAATCAGTAGAGTAAACCAAAACATCCACCAGCCTTCGATAATCAGTTACGGTGTCTTTCCCAACATTAACCATATAAACACCTAACGTAAGCGTCTGAAAAGGTTTATTAACAGCTGCGTGATTAGTCAGATTACCCGTAAGGTCTTTTGCAGCTTCCCAGAAATCCTTTATTCCCATATCCTCGGATAACCGAAAAGTTAACTGACCAGTCTTCGTAGACTCATCAACGCCAGAATGGTAGTAAGTTTCCCCTGCCCACTTTAGAGCAATAGGGTTAGTCTTCCTGTTAGGCCAAATACCTTTTGTAGTATACAAATCCACAGCCGAAGCTAAAGCAGGAGACCGTGCAAAAGCCGTATTCAATGATGTAGGGTAACTTTCAACTACCAACATATAATGATAGTTACGCTGAAGCTCCCCAATACTGGTCTTCATATCCGTAATAGAAAGAGGCATACCTAAAAGAGATAATCTTCCAAGATCCAACATTACCAAACCCCCTCTAAGTTACCTTATATTTGCAGCATTCTTTAAAGAAGCACGAAGAATAATAACGTCCGCTGAATTTATCACAGCAGCCGATATATCTATAGATAACTCCCTACCTGCCGCTTGTGCTTCCTCATAAGAAGGAACAACCAAAGAATAGTCCACCAAAAAGAAATTCCGTTTAAACAAACTTAAAATAGAGTCCAAACCAGACTGTATAGAAAGCAACTCAACAGGAGTTGTGTAACAGAAATTAAAGTTTTCCATAAAAGACATCAACCTGCCTTTCAAATCTCTCAATATAAAAGGAGTATTAGCATAGGAAAGATCGGAATTACCCAAACTATACAAAGTCCGATACTCCCACATACAGACACCATGCGATGTACTTGTTAAGTAATTTACCCTGTTCGTCTTTAACTCATCCCCATACAGATAAAAATCAGACTCCAAGAGAGAATTGACCGAAACAGAACCATAAGTATTACCAGCAGGTGGAAAATTAACATGACCATAAGTAGCGAACATTCTCGCATAAATACCAAACAAATGAACAGAGGGCTGGATTAAAACAGAAGCCCCATCAACATCAACCTTATCTGGCACTGCGGATACTTGCGCATACTGCCCAACATCCTTATCATACAAAGATTTTGTCCACTCAAACAAATCATCAGTAGCCCTAAGAATCCCAGAACTAGAATCCATTATAACAGGAGCATCCAGAAAAACAGAACGATCCTGCCCACCACAATAAGCCATAACAGCTTTAATTATACCAACCCCTGAGGTCATAGGATTTTCAATAAACCCATTCATGACTACAACATTAGCAAGAGAACTATCGATAGCCTGAAAGACCCCTGGAACATCTGAAGCAGACAGCTTAGAACCATTTGATCCTTCGTGTAGTTTGTATTTAGCGTCATCTTGAAAACCCTGTGAAACGTCCACAAAAAATTCAGAAGACGAAGGAAAACTCCCTTTAAACCCAAAAGAAAAATCTCCAAAAGAAACATTTTTGTAAAATATATCTGAGTTTTCAGAAAGAGAAAATTCAAACTCCCCTACAGAGGAGAAAACATTTCTCAACACTGAATAAATATGTAAAGTGTAAACAGCTGAGGAATCACCTGGAGTGCCATCACAAGAAAAGCAAACAAAAAAATCATTGCCCCAAGTCCCTGGAGAATTACAAGATACCCAAACAGAGTTATCTGTAGCATTAAAAGCAACTGCATCAGCACTACCAAAATCAAGAGCCGATTGAGGAGTGCCATCAGCACTCCAAATTTTATAAGCAACTGTAGAGTCTTTATTACACCGCAACACTTCTAAACGTGCAACAGACTGCAACATCCGCTCCAAACCTACGTAATTTTGATTATACCCCAAATCAAAACCAAGCTTCTCCCTGAAATTCCTCGCAGTTACCTCAACACGTTTACCTATAGTCCCTTTCGTAGTGTACATGGGAACTATACCACTAAACTCAGAAGACCCACCAACCCGCAAAGAATTATCTGTTAGATAATAATAAACACCTGATTTCTTATCCATGAATCATCCCCATTATTCCAAAGCTAAAGAATTAGAAGACTCCCCACTCAAAGAGGAATCTAAAACAAGCTCGTTAGAAGTATTTGCACCGTTACTATCCAACCCCTTATCACCTTTTCTCTTATCACCTTTCTTATCTTTAGCCCCATCAGAAACCGAGAACACCACCAAGTTAGCCGACAATAAAGTAGGTCTAGTATCAGAAGTGACAAACCTACCAGAAGGAATCGACACCCACTGTTTGTCTATCTTTGCCTCACCCGAAAAAGAACTAGAATTTTTCACTACAAAAGCCATAAGCAACCCATGCACTAATAAGGCATGTCCTCCTCAATTAAAAACTGACCACAATAATATATAAAACAAAAAATTAAATTAAACTTCTACCGCCTCCTGCATCCACGAAGATTCTGAGTCTAAAAAAAGATTCATATTAGTCAAATAAAGCTCCGGCTTAGAAAGAACAGGCAAGGTAATCTTTAATCCATATTTAGCCCCTAGATTAAATGCCCTATTGCCCCCAGAAGAATCAACCACTTCGTTATAAGCCATATTTTCTAAAAGAAGCTCTGCCTTGCAAGAATAACCTGGGAGAAGCTCATCAACATTAATATCAAAATACCTAACCCTGTCTAAATCCAGCAAATCTTGTGCAACGGATGATCTGAATTCTGCAAAATAAGAACTAGAGGATAGCTCAAACTTCTGTTCATAATCATAAAGAAAACCACGATCTACACGTAACCCTGGACAATCCTCATCTTTATGACACTCCTCACATTTAAGACAACTAACATACTTAAAATCCGTAGGAAGAACAGACCGAGCGTAAAAACTTTTATTATAAGATAACGGAGAGGATGCCCACAGACAAACAAAAGGAGTAGAGACACCTTTAACTTGGAAAGCTCGTTTCTTAGAATAAGACTCAGGAGCTAAAAAGATATGTTTGTACAAATCAGAGTTTTTATCATCTCTTCTGTAAGCATTCACCACAGGAAGAAGGCAATCTCTAAAAATATGAAACACCTTAAAAAGAGTATAGGTTCCTAAGCTAGTTTTTTTCACTTAAAACCCCTACATCTAATAATGTGTTTAATTCCGCAGAAACCACCGGACGTAAAAAATAGGTACGCTTTAACGTTTTAAACTGACCCTCATCCACTATCTTATCTGTAACCACAAAAGTATGATCACCCCAAATACTAACACTGCCCCCAACAGCAGTGCGAATAAAAGCACCCCCACGTATGAGAGAATTAGTGGGCAGAAAAGCCATAACTAATTGTTTATTGTCGTCATCTTCAGGGTTTAAATTAAAGTGATAGTAAACACCGCGTTTTATATTAAACTCAATCCAGATTTTTGTTTGAAAAACAGAGAAAGAGTTAGCAATATTTGAAACACCAGTCCACTGCTCTACCCATTTGCCTAAATCCTCGTAACCTAAAGTTACTTGTTGCTTAGGAACCCAAACGGTACAGGGCTGACCAACCTTCTCCAAACACTTATCTTGAAACTTTAAAAAGAAATCATATTCAGTAAGAGCTTCGTAACCCATATAGGTATATAAAGCAGTACATGAAACTTAAACCAAACAAAAAGAATCTATTAAGGCTCTATTTTTATATTAAAACGAATCTCATCTCCAGCTTCGTCAATCTGGGTGGCTATTTCTGGAAGTTTTATTTTTTTTTGATTCGTTTTTCTTGGTAGAGGTTATAGAAATACCAAAAGAAGAAGCTAAATGGGCAAGAGCCTCTGGAGACATCTCCTGAAGAGTTTTCTGAACCTCAGCTAAAACAGCTTTTTCATCTGTTGCATCTAAAACCACATTACACCCCACCTTCGAAGTCAACTCAGAACCTGACGAGATGACGGGTTTATTAGAAGCTGTTATTGACTGTTTATCAGGTTTACCTTGAGGAAAAGCAAACTGAT
>JGI24698J34947_10000016_pt1 | contig 43034 bp, 39 predicted proteins | sample TergutMp193P3_FD_34947 | JGI IMG/M metagenome (IMG submission 34947) | reverse complement strand
TTCATTTAACTTTTTTAAAAAGGAGCAACTATTATGTTTGCTAAAAAAATGCTTGTCGCATTGTTGATTGGCGCGTTTACGTGTGTTACGTTTGCGCAGGATTCTAAACTTGTTTATTTAGGAGTTCGCGCGGGCGCGGGCGTTGGTCTTTCGGCTATGAGCGAAGAAGAAGAAAAAGACATTACCGAAGACGGCGGAAAAATTACCCGCGGCGGCGCTTCTTTTGACGTAGCGCCTTTTGTAAGCATACAGTTGGCGGATGTTTTTGCGCTTCAAACGGAATTACTCTTTACTAAATTTGGCGCGGGATATAAATGGGAAGAAAGCGGATTTGACGAAGAATACGGCAGTTGGAGCGAAGAGGAAGAATATAAAATTTCAAGAAACGCTTTGGTAATTCCTATTTTGGCAAAAATGACTTTTAGACCTGAAAATCTTTCTATTTCGGCTTTTGTAGGTCCGCATTTTGCAATAAATATTGGAAAATATAAGATTAGCGAAAACGAAACGTGGACAGAAGATGGACAAACCGAAAGTGAAAAGTGGGACACGACGCTCACCGACGACGAATTAAAAAAGATGTTTGGTTATACCGAACTTAAATATCCGCCCGTTGGATTAACGGCGGGAGTGTCTTTTGGATTTGCGGCGGGACCGGGAAATTTGTTTTTTGATTTCAGATTTCTCACAGATTTGGGAATGGCTAAATCTACACGTATGAGCAATTACGATGATAAAACAGATGAGTATTTAGAAATTCCAGTGAAAAAGGAAGAAGATTTTATGCGTCGTTCAAAGTTGAGTTTTACGGTGGGATATGAATTTGGCGCGGGTTCAAGGTAATAGATTAGTGCGAAAAATTGCCGTTTAATTTTGTCGCAACATTTTTTTAACGGCAGTTTTGTTATCGGGGCGGGCGTAGAAATACGCTCTCCCCTTTTTTGTTTTGCGGCAAATAGTATTTTTATTAAAAAAGGAGAACGAAAAATGGAAATAAACAGCGATATTCTTGATATTAAAGACAAAATTCTTGAAACGGTAAAGGATTGTGAAAAAATTATTTTATTCGGCTCTTATGCTTACGGAACTCCGCGTGAAAACAGCGATTACGATTTTTACGTCGTTTTGAACGACAACGACAAAAATCCGTTTATTGTTATGGGAAATATTTACAAAACATTGGCAAAACAACCGATGAAAATACCCGTTGATATTTTGGCAAATTATAAAAATAAATTTGAAACGCGCAATAAAATGCCGACTATTGAACGAACAATAGCCAATAAAGGAGTAGTTTTATATGAACGAAATACTGCTTAAAGAGTGGGTTAGACATTCTACAAACGATTTGATTACAGCGCGGCATTTATTTTTTGAATTTCATCCCAAACAAACGGAAATTTCTTGTTATCATTGTCAGCAGTGCGCCGAAAAAGCGTTGAAATCATATATAGTTTTTAAGGAAGAAGAACCTGAAAAAACGCATAATTTAGTATCGCTTTGCCAAAAATGTATGTCTTTTGATACTACTTTTTCAGAAATTTCAGATAATTGCGCCGAATTATTGCCTTTTGCTACTGCGGTTCGTTATCCGGTTGAACTTTCGCCCGACGATTATATTGCAAAACAAGCGATAGACAACGCGCAAAAAGTTTTTGATTTTTGTATTCAAAAAATCAAAGAAAGCGGAATTAGTTTTCCGCAGTTGTCTTAAAATTTCTTTATTGAATTTCCTAATATTTTTAATTTTACAATTCGGCAAAAATTTCCCGATTTTTCGCCAGACTCACAAACGAAAACAAAATTTTTATAATTAAACTACAATTTGGCACGAAATTTGCATATCCTAACAAAAACCAAAAACACACGGAGGTGTAATATGAGTTTGTTTTCTATGATGAACGTCGCCAACAGGGCGCTTTTTGCGAGTCAGATAGGTATGGACGTTACCTCGCAGAATATCGCCAACGTCGATACTCCCGGATATTCCAGAAAAAGAATGAATCTAACGGCGGAATATCACAAACACGCGAATTTCGGACAATTCGGATTCGGCGTGCAAGTAACTAATATCACGCGAATAAGAAACGAATATCTTGACCAGCAAATTCGCCGTCAATCGCACGAACTTGGAAAAAATCAGGCAATCGATTACGCGCTTGAATCTTTGGAAAATATTTTGCAAGAGCCGTACAGCACGGGAATTTTGGAATATATGAACAAATTTTTCGATTCGTGGGAAAATCTTGTAAATAACGCCGACGAAGTTTCCGCAAGAACCGCCGTAAGAACAAACGCAAGTATGCTCGTCGAAGTTTTTAACAATATCGGCGCCGAAATCGACAAACTAAAAAGAGACCAAAACAGCGAAATCGAAGCGGTGGTAAATCAAATAAACAACATCGCAAAGGATTTGTTTCAACTTAACAGCGAAATCGCCGCGGTGGAAATAACGGGAAATTCGGCAAACGATTCCAAAGACCGCCGCGACCTGCTTTTAAGAGACCTTTCGGAGTTAATAGATTTCGATACGTTAAGCGACGCAAACGGACAAATTACTATCCTTATAAACGGAAATATTTTAATTTCGCCCGTTTCGATAAATCCGATAGAAATTTACGAAGATTTTAACACGCGAATAAACGCCGACGAAGGTTTTAGCCAGTTCGGCATAAGAATGAGCAAAGGAAGAAACCCGATAAATCCGCTTGGCGGCAAACTTAAAGGACTTTTTATAGCCCGCGACGAGGCAATTCCAAAATTTGAAAATCAACTTAACGAATTGGTAAAAACATTCGTTACGGCGATAAACGACCAGCACAAAATCGGCTTTAATCTTAACGGACACACGGGCTTTAATTTCTTTGACCCCGAAGGACTTACGTTAAGAAACATTAAACTTTCTACGGCTGTCGCGTCGGACGTAATAAACATTGCGGCGGCTCGCGGCGGAAATTCCATAACAAACGTAACAAACGAATTGTCGCTCGGACTTACGTTGGCGGGCGGCGCGGTAAATTTGTCGAGAATCGGCGTAGACCCGACGATAACTCCCCCGACTCTCGACGAAAGAGCGGTAAATCTCGTTTCGGGAAGCGTAAAAGTAACCACAGGCGCAAGCGGTAGCGGCGTAGTTTTACGAGAAAACATAGATTACAAAATAGATTACGTTTACGGAACGATAGAACTTTTAAGCGTCGCGTCGCCGACTTATGAAAACATTCCGCTTTACGTTAGTTTTGATTATTCGACGGGAAATTTTTCGGGAGCAAGCGACAATCTTAACGCCGTCGACATAAGCGAACTTCGCAAAAAATTGACTATGGCTCCTAACGGAATCGGCGAGCCGTCGGTGTCTTTCGACGAATATTTCAGTTCTACAATAGCCGAATTGGGCTTGGACAGAAACGAATCGACGGCAAACATAACAACCCGCGAATATTTGATAGAACAATACGATACGCATCAGGACGCCATTGCGGGAGTTCAATTGGACGAAGAAATGGCGGAAATGATAAAATATCAGTACACGTATCAGGGAGCCGCAAGAATTATGAACGCGGCGCAAGCGATGCTCGACGTGCTGATGAATTTGTAAAAACATTTTGGCACGAAATTTGCATATCGTAAAGCGAAGTTAATTTTCAAGGAGGAAAATAAAATGATAAGAACGACTTTTCAATCTACAAGCCGCCACACGCAAAAGGTAATTCGGGATAAATTTGCCGAATTGAACGACTTGCAGCAAAAAATGGCGACGGGAAAACAAATCACTCGTCCAAGCGACGCTCCCATCGATACCGCAAACGTTATAAAACTTAAAACGCAAAATTCGCAGTTAAGACAATACGAAAAAAACATTCAGGACGGACTCGCTTGGATGCAAATTACCGACACGACTATGGTGAGTATGAACAGCATTGTCCAGCGAGCGCGCGAACTTGCAATACAGGGCGATACCGATACTCTTTCGACGACGCAACGAAGATACATAGCCGAAGAAGTGGAGCAACTGACTCGTCAGGCGGCAAGTTTAATGAATACGCGCTACAAAGGCGATTATCTTTTTAGCGGCGCGCACACCGACAGACCCGCGATAGTTATGCGCGAATCGCTGTCTTCGCCGCAAGATAAGGCAAACGGAAGAATGTGCTATTTTGACGGCACGCAACCGACCATTCAAATTATGGGAACTCTAACGATTCCCGACGGAAGCCCGATTCCCGGCGGCTCAACCATAGACATAGCGGCAAAAAGGATTATTCCGAGTTCTATGGAAATAAGCGTAAGCGGAGTAAAAATGGAAGAACACGTAGATTACAGAATAGATTATCTTAAAGGCGAAATTACGCTTATGGGAATAGGCGACAAATATCCCGCGATTACCGACCATCCGATGTACGGCGATTTTTCGCGAGAACCGCTTGCCGTTCCCGGACACAACGCGCTCGACATAAAATTCAGTTATATGGACGAAAGCAGAGACCTGAATTGGAACACAATTAACACGGACAGCAGAATTTACAGAATAATAGAGGAAAATATTTCCGTCGCGGTAAATACGACCATAAACGATATGGCGGTCGACAGAGACGTAGATATTTTTACGTCTCTTATAAAACTCGGCGAAGGTTTAACTTATGGAAATCGCGTGCAAATTAACGAAGCAATCGGCTGGCTCGACAGAAGCGCGGATAAAATTCTCACCGCGCAATCTACAAACGGTTCTTTGGTAAATCGCTTCGATTTAACTTTGGAAAGAAACGAAACGCGACAAGTCGAAGTAACCCGCTTGCAATCAAACTTGGAAGACGCCGATTACGCAAACGTCGTAACGCAATACGCGGTAAAACAAACGGTTTTTAACACGGCTTTAAGTTCTACCGCAAGAATAATTCAATCGAGTTTAATGAATTATTTAAGATAAAAAATAGGTAAAAAAAGAAAAAACAGGAAAAAATTGCTCTCATAAATTTCGTTTCCCGAACAAATTGCGTGTTGAAAAACCTTTTTCAAATAGAAACTGCGTTTTTTGGCACGCAATTTGCATATAAATTACAAATGTAAAACGTCTCTGATTTATGGAAAGAATAGAGAATTAAAACAAGGAGGGCAAAATGCCAAGAATTAACAACAACATTCAGTCGATGCTCACGGCGAGCGCACTGAAAAGAACGGAACGCACGCTTACTACGACGCTTGAAAAATTATCGACGGGTCGCGACATAAACAGGTCGTCCGACAACGCCGCGGGACTTTCGGTCGCCGAACAGTTGAGAACGCAAGTAAACGGACTTACGATGGGAAATCGCAATATTCAGGACGGAGTATCGCTTTTGAACGTCGCGGAAGGCGCTTTGATTGAAATTGAAAATATTCTTCAAAGAATGCGCGAGTTGTCCATACAATCGTCGACGGCGACGGTTGGGCCCGAAGCGAGAGAATTTGTTCAAATGGAAGTTGAACAGTTGAGCGACGAAATTGACCGAATAGCCGCCGCGACGCAGTTCAACAAAAAGCAACTTCTTAACGGAAATTCGGGAAATCCCGACAGCCCCGATTATAACGCTTGGGGCGACGAAGTTAGAGGCGGCTTCATTCACATAGGCGCAAACAACATAGAACAAGACGATATTATAAACATAAAATTGCGCGCGGCGAATACTTTTGCGCTTGGAATAAGAGACAACGCCACTCCGCCCGCACAACTTTTGGATATGAGTACGCAAGCGGGAGCGCAAGCGGGAATCGAATTGCTCGACAAAGCCATAGATTTCATAAGCGAATATCGCGCAGACCTTGGCGCATATACGAATCGTCTCGAACATTCGCTTACGAATCAGGAAAATATGATACCGAACGTCGCTTCGGCGGAATCGCTGATAAGAGACGCGGATTTTGCCAAAGAAACCGCAGAATTTCAGCGGCTTCAGATTTTACAGCAAGCGTCGTCGGCAATGCTGGCGCAGGCAAATTCTCTTCCAAACACTATTTTAAGTTTGCTGAATCAGTGAAATTACTTTTGCCGCAATTTTTTGAAGCGACTCCGCGACGGGGTTGCTTCGCTGTTTATAATTTATTTCTTTCTTAAAAAAAATAATTCCCAATCAATAATACGCTATATTATCTCTACCCCCAAACAATACTTCCCTTCCCGACAACAATATTCGCAGTTAAATCGGAAATATTATTCGCGCCGATTGTCAAAATTTCCATTAGCACGGATTTTATATCGTACGATTTCGCATTTGGGTTTTCCTTTATGAATTTTTGTATTTCTTCTTCGAGAGAAAGTATTTCCGACGCGCTTATATCGCCTCTTCTCAACATTTCCAGCATTGCGTTCAATTTATATTCGTAATTCGCCTCAATCGATTTTTTGGCTTTATAATACGGGTCGGGTTCTATTGAATTTATAAGTTCGTTCAAATCAATCGGCAAGCCCATAATTCTACCGTTTTCAACATAAAGTTCGTCAAGCGAAATTGCAGCGCCGCTTGCATTTTCAATATAATTCGCCGCAAGCGTTTTTAATAATTGCGGCTTCAAATCGTCAAAATCATAAACGCCGTTTCGGTTCAGAATTAAGCCCCAATTTTCACCGTCGGGCATAGAATTTAGCAGTTTCTCGATTTTTTTCGCTTTTTCCTCATTATCTCCCGTAACGCTAACTTTACAGTATTTATCTACGCTTATATTAAATTTTTCGTTTCCCGACAATACAATTCCGTTTTTACTCAAAAGATTTTCAAACTCATTAGTAAAATATTCATTCCACTTCGCTTCTCGGATTCTGTCATATTCTTCTTGTCCGATTTCTTTAACCCATTGTTGCCACGCTCTTATTCCCGTAAGTTGTTTTTTATTAGAATTAAGCAATTCTTCAATCTCTTTTGCTTTTTCTGCCGCTTTTGCTTTTGCCGCATTATTTATCGCAGCGATAACTTCTTCACCGTATTTCTTTGCGTAAATTAGCGGTATGCCGCCGCTTGGGTTCGTATCTTCTATCGTAACGGTAATTTTACCGTATTTATCTTGGCTTATAGTAATTCTTTCGTATTTCGTCAATACAAATTTCGCCATAATATCTTTAAACCAATTAGTATTATTTTCCAGCATTTCCGGCGGAAAGTATTCAAGTTGAAATTTTTCTCCTATGACATTCATTCCGTAACGCGCTTTTTCCGGCGAAGAAGCGTCTAAAATCCAATTCAAGTTTTTTTCAACGGCATTCGCAATTTCGCGTGAATTTTTATCGGATACCGCGATTTCGGATACGGAAACGTCAGACGCGGCAGTCGTATTCAACGTCGCGACAGTTGTCTTGTCGGATTCGCATATATCCTGCAATATTTTCTTAAAATCGGTATTTTTTGCCGCATTTGCAAAACTACGTTTCGTACTATCGTTTGCGATTGTTCTGCCAAATCCTTTGTTTGTTTCTACGCTCGACACCATAATTCGCGCTCTCTTTTAAAATATATCTACCGCAAAATATTCGCAAAATTCGTGCCAAATTATAGTTTTATGTATTTTTTATAAAAAATTTATTATTTTATATAATTAAATATACTCCGAAACGTATATTTATAGTACAAATTTTAACAATTTAGAAGGAAAAACAAAAATGCGAAAAATCATTTTTTTTACGGCGTTTTTTATATTTTCAACTTTTGCGCAAAAAGTTCAATTTGAACCGAACGCCGCTATCGATAAAAGAATCGATGAAATATTGCAAACGCTTTCGTCCCGTTCGGACGTCGCTTTGCCTGCGGGATTTTATCAGCAGCCAGCAAATTATGAAGAAATTCGTAAATTTCTAATAAATGTAGAAAAAAGCGAAAATTTAACCGCGACCGACAAGAATTTGCTGAAAATTCTCAAAGACAAATATTTCGGAAACACGAAATTAGCCGAAATTCGCGACGACGACGACGTTTATCGTCTCTTGCTGAATTTGGATTTGACGGGACAGGCAAAATTTAACGGCGATTTGGACGCGGGCGGAATAATAAATCCGAAAATTACCGCAAATTTGGGAATTTTTTCTTTTTATTCGGATTTGCACGTTTCTACTCAATATAGAAGCGATACCGTTTGGACGGGTGGAAATTACGAGCCGTTTCGCGGAAAAACTTACAACGCAATAGGCGGCGATTCTTCGCATTTTCGGGCGATTGACGGTTTTCGAGCGGGAATTTCGACGCAAACTAAACGAACGAGAGTCGATATTGCCGTCGACAATTTGACGTCGGGTCCCGCGGCGCACAATCGGCTTATGCTAAACGCCGTAGATAAGCCAATATTTTATACAAGAATAATGTTGGATTTCGACAAATTGCAGTATTATCAAATTTTCGGAATACTAAAAGAATTTAGACATTACAGCAAATATTTGTATTACCATCGGGTTCAACTTCCGCTTTTTGAAAACAAAATCACGCTCGGAATAAACGCTTCCGTCATAAGCGGTTCCACTGCGGACAGCGCAAAAATGAGCGAGCCGTCCGCGCAGTATTTTCGCCCCGACGACTTAAACAGAGAACGAAAAATCGAGCCGATTTATATAATTCCGTTTATTCCGTATTTTTTTGCGGAACATTACACGGGCGATTTGGACAACAAACAAATCGGCTTGGATTTGGAAGTTAAAATGCCGAAAATCGCTCGCTGGTACGCGGAGTTTTTTATTGACGACGGCTCGGCTCCGCATACGCTTTTTAACGACGGATGGGGAAACAAATGGGCGATTACCGTCGGAACGCAGTGGTATCCTGTAATTGCGGGAAAAAACGCGATTTTTGGATTTGAATATTGCAGAGTAGAGCCGTGGGTTTATACGCATTTTCGCGGCGTATCGACTAATTACGAACATTACGGAAAATCGATAGGAGCGGAACTCGGACCTAATTCGTCGCAAATTCGCGGACTTTCGCAATTTAATTTTTCGCAAAAGCACGCAGTCCGATTAGAAGCGGTTTACGATAGATTTAACCGAAAAGTTCGCGGCGGAAATATAGGCGACGTTTTTGTTTATAACGAAGTCGCCGAAGATTACGAAATTCCTGCCGACAACGAAAAAAAAGAATTTTTAGGAAACGATTTTACAAAAAACTACACGGCGACGATTTCGTATATTTTCAGACAATTCAGCCGTTTTGAAATGGAAACGAGCGTTTTTTACGAAAAAGAAAACGGCGCTGGGATAGGCGTTTGGGGCGGTTTTAGATTTTAGTCGCGGCTTTTTTTATAGTTTCTTTTGCAATTTGCGAAAAAAATTCGATTTTTTGTTGAGCATATATTATTTTACGGGTACCGTTTTTGGTGTAACAATTTAATTTTGGAGGATTTATGGCTATCAAAGTTGGAATCAATGGATTTGGACGTATCGGTCGCAACGTGCTTCGCAGCGCGGTTCAGAGTTTTGCGAACGAAATTGAAATCGTAGGAATTAACGACTTGCTTGAACCGAAATATTTGGCGTATATGCTGAAATACGACTCGGTTCACGGGAAATTTAAGGGCGAAATTTCGGTTGACGGAAATTTCCTTGTCGTAAATGGCAAAAAAATTCGTTTGACTGCCGAAAAAGACCCGGCAAACCTCAAATGGGGCGAAGTCAACGCGGAAGTCGTCATAGAATCGACGGGCTTCTTCCTTGACCAAGAAACTGCGAAAAAGCATATCGCAGCCGGCGCGAAGAAAGTTATACTTTCGGCTCCCGCAAAAGACGATACGCCTACTTTCGTTTATGGAGTAAATCACAAGACCTATGCGGGACAAGCGATTATTTCTAACGCTTCCTGCACGACAAACTGCCTTGCTCCTTTGGCAAAGGTTATTCACGAAAAATTTGGAATTGTAAAAGGTCTTATGACTACGGTTCACGCGGCTACCGCTACGCAAAAAACCGTCGACGGTCCTTCTAACAAGGATTGGAGAGGCGGACGCGGAATTCTTGAAAACATTATTCCGTCTTCTACCGGCGCGGCAAAAGCGGTAGGTTTGGTTCTTCCCGAACTTAACAAAAAACTTACGGGTATTTCGCTTCGTATTCCGTCAAGCGACGTTTCTATCGTGGATTTGACCGCAGAACTTAAAAATTCCGCCACTATCGACGAAATTAAAGCGGCGCTCAAACAGGCGTCCGAAACCGACGTAGAAAAAGGCGGACTTAAAGGCGTTTTGGGATATACCGACGAATCCGTCGTTTCGACCGATTTCAGAGGCGACGCCCGCACGTCTATTTTTGACGCGGACAAATCGTTGGCTCTCGACGGCAATTTTGTAAAATTGCTTTCTTGGTACGACAACGAATGGGGTTATTCTAACAAATGTCTCGAAATGGTGAAAGTGATTAAATAATCGTTTTGCGATAACCGAAAATAAAAGGCGGGTCGGGGATTTCTCGGCTCGCTTTTTTTGTTGTGAAAAATTTTCGCGACGTTTTTTATTCGTCGGCAAATAGTATTTTTGTAATAAAAAAAGGAGCGAAAAAATGATAATCGCAAATCCGATATACGACGCGACGTTCAAACGACTTTTGGAAAACGACAAAGTTGCGAAATTTCTTATCGGCACTATTTTAGATTGCAAAGTATTGACTCTTGAACCGACAATTCAGGAATATACGGACATAGACAAAGACACTTTGCAAGTATCGCTTTTCAGAAAAGATTTCGCCGCGACCATAGAAACGGAAAGCGAAGGAAGCAAGCGAGTTATTATAGAAATGCAAAAAGCGAAAAGTTTGGGAGATATTTATCGTTTCAAAAGATATTTGGGCGACGAATATAAAAAATCCAAACTTCCAATAATTTCCATTTACATTTTGGGCTTTAATTTGTCCGTTGATTCGCCCGCTTTTATGGCTCGTCCCGATTGCTGGGATTTGATTAGCGACAAAAAATTGGAAATAAACGACGATTTTGTAGAACATTTGACGCATCGGGCATATTTTATTCAAACATTACAGATAAAGCCGAGTTTTAACACAAAATTGGAGAAATTGCTTTCTGTTTTTGAGCAAAAAAACTTTATCGGCGGCGATGAGACGACAAAAAGTTTCCCATTTGAAACGGACGACACGGAAATGAAGGAAGTATTGAACGTTTTGCAATACGTCGCGGCAGACGAAAAAACGCGAGAAGAGTTGAGCAGAGAAAATTATCATCACGAAGCGATGGAAGGAATGTTCGGCGAAAAAGACAGAGAGATTGAAAAAAACAAGAAAACGATAGAAGAACAGAAAGGAACTATCGAAGAACTTCAAAAAGAAAAAGCCAAAACAGTCAAAAATCTTAAACAATTCGGAATGTCCGCCGAAAAAATATCCGAAATTACAGGACTTTCCAAAAAAGAAATAGAAGCGTTATAAATTCGGCGAATAGTATTTTATTTTGAAAAACAAAAAGGAGTAAATAATAAATTATGGAAAAATATTTGCAGGAAAAATACGACGAACATTTTGACGCACAATATTATTATTGGCGCGAAAAAGCGTTTGAAAATCCGTCGCAAACGCTAAAAGACATCGAAGCCGAACTGAAAGCGCTTTACATTCGTTTGGACAACGACCAAGAAGGACGCGGAAACGTTGCCGAAACGGGCATTGTGGCGGCGGTTTCGGGAATGGAAGCCATTCGCGCCGAATGTTTGCATTTGCTTAAAAACGGGTAAAAAATTATGCGAAATTTTACGATAATTTTATCTATAACGCTTGTTTTTTCGTGCATTTTTATTCCCGATGAACCGCAAAAACCCGACGGCGGCAAGTTTATTGACCTGCTAAACTTAAACGAAATTCTTTATGGAACGCTGGCAGATTTTTCTTCTTTTAGAAATTATCGCGAAATATTTGAAGAAAACGACGAATTTTTTATCGACGCAAACCAAAAATCGTATTCGTCGCAGAGATTTATTTCTCGACTAAACGTCATAACCAAAGACGCAACTATCGAATGCCGCTGGACGACAACCCAAAGCGGCGACGAATTAGTATCGATGGACGGAACAACTACTCGCTTGCGCGCGCGTAATTTCAGAATTACTTCGCAAAATTTTTCTAACGAAATAACGGGCGAAGTGCGAATCACCGTGAGAAAAACGGAAACGTCCGGATGGCAAATAACAAGATGGGAGGAAATGGATGAGAACTATTCTTATTTTCATCCTGATTTCGGCGGCAATTTCGGCAATTAGTTGCAGTTTTAATCCGTTTTTTCCCGAAACGTCTCTGCCGCCGCCGATTAAAAGTTCGCCCGCAAGAACGGTTCAACTATTGAAAGCGGCGTATGAACAAAGAGATATTTACGCATTTGAAAAATTGATTTACGACCGCGCCGAATATTCGTCGTACACGCAGGTTTCGCACGATTACGAGGGTTTGACCAAACTTCAATTTCAACTGAAAGTACCCATAGACGATATTTTTATGCAGAACAGATTTTTGCCGTCAAATCAAGATTATTACGAATTGAAATGGGGAGAAGAACAAAAAATTCACGAAAAAATGTTTAGTCAGGCGGATGAAATAGTATTTTTATCGCCGTTTTCCGCAGGTGAAACTATTTACGAAACGTCGGGAACGGACACGATTTCGGCTTTTGTGAAAACAAATCAGTCGCAAATCAGAATAAAATACAAAGGCGAAGAATTTATTATAGACATAACGGGGCAAATTTTTGCAATGAAAAAAGACGACGACGTTTGGAAAATTTGGAAATGGATAGAATTAAACAATTAAACGGCAATTAACGGAGAAAAATATATGGTACAGGGAATATCTTACACAAGAATAACGCTCGCGCTTGATATTATTCAAAAACTTACGCAAGGTCGGTTTGCGGGTTTTCACGAACTCGGAATAATAAAGCATCAAATAGATTTGGGCGACGTTATAACCATAGAAAAATCCGACGAAATGAAAATATTTTGCGATAATCCGAAAGTTCCTTTGGATGAAACAAATATTTGCTGGCAGGCAGCGGAGTTGCTTAAAAAAGAATTTGGCATAAAAGAAAACGTTTCTATCGCCATAGATAAAAAAATTCCCGTGCAAGGCGGACTTGCGGGAGGAAGCGCAAACGCCGCCGAAACCTTAAAACTTTTGCTTGAATTATGGAACATAAATATCGATTTGGAAAGAAAAATCGCGCTTTCTCGCAAACTTGGAATGGATGTTCCGTTTTATTTTTACGGAAAAACCGCGTTTGATTCCGAAGCGACAAAAAATTTAATTCCCATCGAAAATAATTGTCCGAAACTCTACTTTTTACTTGTAATTCCGCCGTTTGGCGTTTCTACGAAAGATGCGTATTCAAAAATAAATTACGCTAAAATCGGACAAAATATTATACAAACGCAAGAAATGATAGAAGGTTTAAAAACAGGAAATTTAACAAAAATTCAAAAAAATGTACATAATGATTTTGAACAAAGTGTATTTTTGTCATATTCCGATTTAGGCAAAATAAAAAAAGGACTTTTGGAAATTGGAGCAGACGCGGCTGTAATGTCAGGTTCGGGCTCGACTGTCGTAGGAATTTTCAGCGATTTGAAAATTGCCGATATTGCAAAAGAAAAATTTGAAAACGCGTTGTTGGCAAACTCGCTGAAAGAATTGTAGAAAATTCGCTTTTCCAAAAAAACAAGCGAATTTTACGAAAATATATTATATTATAAAACGACGAGTTTTATAAAAAGTTATGAAGATTAAAGATTAAACAAATATAAAGGAGAATACGGAGATTATGGGGAAAATTTGGAAACTCGGTTTTTTAATTGCTTTTTCGGCGGCGATAATGTTTCCGACCGCCGTTTGCGGACAAACCGCGGCTGACAGAGAAGCGGCGAAAAAAGAAAGAGAAAGACAAGAACTCCTGAAAAAAATGGAGGAGTTGCAGAAGAAAAGAGCGACGGAAGAAGCGAAGGTACAGTCCGCGCCTCCAACAGCGGGACTTGAACAGACAATCGCGCAGCAGGAAACATATTACCAAAATAGTTGCGAAGGCAATGCGGAAAATAAAAACGTAAATCGTTGCGCGGATATATTGTTTTCGCTTGCGGCGGGATACTACAAAGACGCAAGAGACGGTTTTGTAAAAGCGCAGAACGATTACGAAATAGTATTTACTCGATGGCAAAAATCGGGCGTCGGCAATAGACCCGTGGCGCCAAGACCAAATTACGACAAAGCGCTTACGACGTTTGAAAAAGCGGTTAAATTGTATCCGCAGTCAAACAAAGCGCCCGACGGTTGGTTTAATATAGGAAATATTTATTTACTCGACGGCGACACTAAAAGGTCGAGAGACGCATTTGAAATTCTTACGAGAAATTATGCGACTTCCGCACGCGCTTCGGCAGCGCACTTTCGTATTGCCGAAATTTGTTTTTCGGATTTGCGAGATTTTAAGTGCGCACTTGAAAACTTAAACAAAATAAAAGACGAACACGTTACTCCCGATATTCGAGAAATGGCGCATTTCCGTAAAGCGGAAATCCATTATAACCGCGGCGATTTGGACGAAGCGGCAAAACTTTTCGGCTCTTACATAGATAGATGCGACCGTCGCGAATATCCAAAACGCGAACTTCGCAACGAAGCGATTGAATATATGGCGGTAGCGTTTTCGGATATGCCCACAGGAGCGGACGCGGCAATAGATTATTTCAAAAAAATCGGCAGTCCCCGCACATACGAAGACACAGTTATATATAAAGTCGGAGAGAAAAATTACAATCACGGGCAATACGACCAATGCGTTATCGCGTTAAGAAGAGCGATAGAAAAATTTCCGCTTTATATAGAAGCGCCGCAAGCGCAAACGTACATTATAAATTCTTTGGTTATCCGCAAAAAAATTGACGACGCAAACAAAGAACGCGAAAAATTGGTGGCAAATTTTAGCACGGGAAGCCCTTGGGCAAGAGCCAACGCAAATAATTCCATCGCAAGAGCAAAAGCCGACGAGCAAATTAAACTTGCTTTGAGTTCTATGGCTCTTTATAATCACGCTCAAGCGCAAGAACGTAAAGACCCGAAAGAAAAAGCCGCGCTTTATGCGAAAGCGATAGAATATTACGAAAGAATCATAAAAGATTATCCGCAGGATAAATGGGCTGGTTATGAGTACAGTTACAACGTAGCAGAAGCGTATTGGTCTACCGGACAATTTGAAAAAGCGCACGAAAAATACGACTTTGTAGCGACCGCCGATTTAAAATCGTTTCCCGTTTTCAGAGCGGATGTAGATACTTTGGGCGCGGATGCCGGCGATGTTGAAAAAGCGAGAGCCGAAAATACAAGCAAAACGTCTCCTGTAAATATTTCTCAAGCGGACGCGGGATTTAGCGCGATTGTCGCGTTGGATACTTTGCGTAAAATTCAGATTGCGCAGGGAAATTTGACTACCGCGCAGGCATACGCTTTGCCTTTAACGAGAAAATATCTTGATTATATTAAAACTTATCAGGCGAGATTTCCGCAGAGCGAAAACGCCGCGGAAGTGCTTTATTCTGCCGCAGGAGTTCACTTTGACGGCGAAAATTACAAAGAAGCGGTCGTAATATGTCAGACGATTCTTTCCGCTTACGGAAAATCCGACACTTCGATGTTTCGCCGAGCGACAAAACTTACGGCGGACTCTTACGTAAAAGACAAATTGTACGATTTAGGTATTGCAAATTACGATACTCTTCTTGCGCGAACGGATAGAAATACGGAAGATTATCAAACTTATACGGATTTGGCGGCGGCGGCGATTTTCCAAAAAGCAAGCGATATGAGAACAAACAGACAAATTGTTCCCGCAGTTAACGAGTTTAAGAGAATAGTCGCGAAATATCCGGGGTCTCAAGTCGCGGATGACGGCTGGTTTGAAGCGGCGTTTACTTATGAAGAAGCCGATTCCGCGCTTGCGGCGGCGGCGGTTTTCAAAGAATTGCCCGCAAGATTCCCGAAATCCGATTTGGTGCAAAAAGCGTTTGTTAGAGCGGGGGAAAATTTTGCGAAAGCGGAACAGTTTGAAAACGCTGGCGCAACTATGAGAGAAGCGGCGGAATTTGTTAAGACGGCAGAATTTTCTATTCCTACTTACGGAGTTGCCGCAGGATATTATAAGAGCGCGAAAAATTTTGATTTGGCGGGAGCAATGTATTACGAAATTTACAGAAATTATCCGACCGACCCGCAAACTCCGCTTGCATTGTATAATTCGGGTTTGACATACGAAGAAGGCGGCAGTTATGAAAAAGCGATTGAAGTATATACTATTTTGGGAACAAAATTCTCGGAATCGGAATTTGCTCCGTCCGGATATTTCTCAATCGGTTTGTGCTATGAAAAAATGGGCGACAGCAAAAGAATGGCGGAAGCGTTTGTCGATTATTCGCGTAAATTTACTTCAAACCGCGACAGCCAAGTAAAAGCGTTGGTTAAAGCGGGTCAAGCGTATATGGATATGAAAGAATACGCGAAAGCCGAAGAAAATTTTCTTTTAGCGACGCAAATTTTCTCGAAATTTAGAGAAAGCGACGGACTTGTGAATGAAGACGGCGCAAAAGCGTTTTTCTTTCTTGCGGAAATTTATCGTATGAGATTTGATGAAATTAAAATCACCGGTAAAACGCAGAAAGACATAGAAGCGGCGGCGAAGAGAAAAGGCGACGAGTTCAAAAAAGTTGCGGAAACATATATGAGCGCGGCGGCTTTGGTCGTCGCGGAATGGACGATTCGTTCGGTTTATTCGATAGGTATCGCGGCTAAAACTTACGCGGCGGACTTCCGCAATCAGACGCTTATAGGTAAAGAAGACGTAAAATTGGCGACGCAAATTCAGATTTTAAGCAACTTTGTCCATCAGTTTTACGAAGAAGCGTTAGGAAACTTTGTGAAAGCGATTCAGTTGGCTCGCGAAAGCGGTATAAAAGCGGGCTACGTGAGAGAAGCGGAACTTTATCTTTCGCAAACGTGGTTTTTGAAGGGCTATGCGTTTGAAGAAGCGGGAAATATTCTTCGCAACTCCCCTATTCCCAAAGGATTGGACGAAGAAGAGGAAATGGCTTACATAGACGCTTTGGAAGAATATTACGTAAATTTTGTTCAGCAGGCATTGCCGGTTTACGTCGCGGGTATCAACAATATGACGACGCTTTTTGTCGGCAAAAACGTGTGGTCTGATACCATTCAGTCGCACATAGGACTTTTGGCGGCAGGTTTGGCTGCGTCGGGATTTGATATCGGCGAAGTTGCCGAAGCGACTACGGATTTGGACGCGGAAGTCGCGAAAGCGAGAGCGGACGGACGTTTTGTTGAAGTTTCTGCGGCTGACGTCGCAAGAAAGCAGGCGGAAGCAGACCACGAACAGGCGCTTACCGCAATTAACAACGTGCTTATGGGAAGTATGAGCGTAGGCGATAAACTTTCGGCGCTTGCTTCGAGAAGGGCTAACGCGGAAAGAGCGAAGATGGACGAAGAGCAAAAAATTGTCGCTCTTAGAATGAAATTAGGATTGTAAAAGAATTGGTTTTAAATAAAAATTATTAACAACGTAACCTTGGAGGGTTAAAAATGGCTGTATTTGCACAACTTTTTGAATATGTGGCGGTTGGTTTCAGAATTGAAAACAATGGAACTTGGTGTCAGGTGTGGATTCTTGCAATGGGACTTGCCGGTGTGGGATTCCTTATTGAAAGAACAATTTATTTGTTTTTTACCGCCGGTGGAACCGGAAAATTTATGGGCGAATTGCAACGTTTTATCAAAACGGAAAGATGGGACGACGCGCTTAAATTTGCGGAATCAAGACCTAAAATGCCGCTTGCGAAAACGGTAGCGATTATTATCAAAAACCGCGACGCGGGCTCGAAAAAGATTCAGAAGGCGATTGACGAAGTGTTTTTGGCGGACGCTCCGAACATTACAAAAAACATCAGTATCGTTTCAATGTGCGCCAACACCGCGACGATGGTGGGTCTTATGGGAACGATTTTCGGACTGATGTTGTCGTTTGACGCAGTGGCGAACGCGCCGGCGGCGGAACGCGCGACCAAATTGGCGGCTGGTATTGCGATGTCTATGTCAACTACGCTTTTTGGACTGATGAACGCTATTGTGTGCGTTATTTGGCAGGGTTTTATTGTTGCTAAATCGGATAAGGTACTTGCCGAATTGGATGAAAAAGCGGCGAAATTAGTAAACCTTATCGAAGCGTAAGAACGGCTTTTTTACCTAAAAAGAAGGTTTGTTTATGGCAAATAAGATAAGAAAAAAGAACACGGAACCTCAAGATTTGGATTTGACGCTTTTTATGGCGTTGATGGTTTGTCTTATTCCAATATTGTTGAGTTCCGCCGAGTTTGCAAAAATTGCGACTGTCGATATTGCGCTTCCGAAGGGGCGCGGTTCGCAGACGCAGACAGCGCAAACGGACGCGCCGCCGGAAGAGGAAAAACTTCTTCTTACCGTTATGCTTTCCGATTCCGCGCTTACGATAGGCGCAAAAACGGGATTTCTACCGTCGATAATGTATCGGGAATTTCATGATTATCGTTCCAGAAGAACGGGCAATTTGCACGAAGCATTGGAATACGACCCGAAATTATTGAACAGAAGAACGATGGAATACGGCGAAGGTAACAGCAGATTGCCGATAGACCCCGAAACGCAAATACGATTTATTCCTCAAGAAAGAGAGGAAATAAAGTTGGTCGCGTACGATATGAAGCCCGACGGCGTAAATTTTAACGACGAACCCTTAATGGGTTATTATTCGATTACCCGAAAAGACGCAAGCGGCAGAGTAACGCACGATGGCGGCGACTTGCTTGTGAAGCAAGACGGGCAGTTGGTCGACAGTATAAAAGTCGGCGACGAGGTGTATGCTCTTGCGACTCAGTTTTCTTCTACGGTTTTGGCTGTGAGAGAAGCGGCGGAGGGTAGCGATACCACCGAAGTTCACACGCGACGCAAAATCGTAATAGAAAATATTGCGGATTACGAGCGCAAACCAGTGTCGGCTTACGACCTTTTGAAATCGCTTCTGGTGCAAATTCGCGAAAGATTTAGGGACATCGTAGAAGATAAGAACGATTTGATAATAGTCAGCGACGACCACATTATCTACGATAAAATAATTCAGGTTATGGACGTAGCGAGAAGTTCGAATCTTACCAATATCTCCATAGCGAGATTCAGAGAACAGGGGGACTAATATGTCGGGACGCGGACACCATAAAAGAAAGAAAAAAATGGATGGTCTTAACATAACGTCGATGATGGATATGTTTACGATTATTCTGTTGTTTCTTCTTAAAAGTTTCTCGGCGGACGGCTCAATGCTTACCGGCGCCGACAACTTGCTTCTTCCCAACTCGATATCCAACAAGAGACCTACGGAACTTCCCATACAGGTAGCCGTTACGGAAGACGCGATTCTTGTGGATAACGATATGGTAATGAACACCAAAGAACTTGCGGATAAGAAATACGACGATTTTGTTTCGGAATTCGGCAATGGCGTGCTTACGCCGTTAGACAAAGTTCTTGAACTGAAAATGCAAGAGTTGGAAAAATTAGTGGCACTTGAAATGATACAGTCAAAAGATGAAATTATCGTTCAAGTGGATAAAAATATGAGCCTTAACGTGATGAACAAAATAATGAGCATTTGCGGAAGGCAGGGCTTTTCGGATATGAAATTTGCTGTAATGATGAGGGACCAATAATATGGCTTATCAAATTAAATTAAAAAGGATAACCGACAAGGAAACTCTCGACAAAGTCGTCGCGGAGTTGGTAGGTTCGTCGGGAGCGCCTGCTGAAAAAGTGACCGAGTCGCTTTCCGCGCAGGCGTGGACTTCTATCGGCAAAAATTTCGACAGAGCGAGAGCAAAAGAACTTCGTACGACGTATGAGGCGTTGGGCGCAAGAATTCAGACGATTGATTTGGACGACGTCGACGACGACGATGAGGACGACGCAACAGGAGAAGAAGGTAGAATTCTCAGTCAGGAAGAGTTTGTAAAAGCGCTCAACGAAAGAGGCGACATTTTTAGCGTTGAAGAAGACACTAAAACAAATAAAGTCGTTTTTCCTATTATGATTGTTATTGGAATTCTTTTCACTTGGGGCGCGTTGATTTTCGATATCGGCAAAATTGCGCCGGATTTCTTGGGAAAGCCGCAGGAGTTGAAAGAAGCCACCGTTAGTATGATAGAAATAGACCGTCTTGACGAAAACAAAGAAGAAGAGAAAAAAGAAGAGAAACCAAAACCTCAACAAACTGACAGAGTACAGCAGCAGAGAAAAGGTAGCGGCGGAGTTTCCGGCGGCGGCGGCGACCCGAAATCGAGAGCGACTCAACAGGGAGTTCTCGGCGTTTTGTCGGGCGCGATAACAGGCGCAAGCGTTAGCGGCGCTTTGGGAGCGGCGGGCGGTTATGCGGCGGGTCTTGACGCTATTATGTCGGGCGGCGGCGGTCTTGCAGCCGGCGGCGGCGGCGGAATAGGACGCGCGGGCGGCGGCGGAATCGGTTTTGGCGACGGACAAGGTTCCGGCTTTGGCGGCGGCACAAGCGGCGTCGATAAATTTGCCGGACTTATGGGCGGCGGCGGTTCCAGTATGAAGTTTGAGAAAAAAGCAGACCTCAAAGTAAAAGACCCGGGCGGAGCAAGCGCGGCGGGACTTACGGGCGGTCGTTCGAGAGCGGAAATTATGCGCGTTGTTCGTCAGAATATGGCGAGTTTGCAATATGCGTATAACCAGCGGTTGAAAGATAATCCGGGAATGCAGGGGCGCGTAACGGTTAAATGGGCTATCGACGAATTTGGAAACGTGATTTTCTGCAAGTTGGTCGGTACCACAATTAACGACGACACTTTTGAACAAACGGTTATAAATAGAATAAAAACGTGGGCGTTTGGAAAAATAAACATACCCGGCGACGTTACGGAAGTCGAGTATCCGTTTGTGTTTACGCCTAACTAAATTAAACAAAAGGAGTTTTTTAATGTTAAAAAAGATTATTGGCGGCGTTGTTTTGGCAGGTATATCTTGCGCGGTTTTTGCGACGGACGCGAGAGTGGAAACTATGGGTAACAGCGACCATTTCTTTCGGGACGAAATATCGATTCATAGAAACGCGGCAAATATGGGAATGTACGACAATATTATGTTTGGGTCTTACGGGGCTATCAATGTAAATCCTGAAAACACAGGCGGCGCCTATTTAACTCCCAAATCTCCGTTGTTCGGCGGAATGATTTCTTTCGGACAGAAAGAAGGAAGTTTGTCTAAATTTTCCATCGGGGCTGCGTTTAACAGAGTAGATTCCGCTCTTAATTATGTCGCGTTCAATATTGACTCGTTAGGATTGAGAACAACTAAAGGAGACAACAAACTTTTGTTGTTTGCCGGAAATAGATATAATGGAGATGGTAACAACCCAAGCGGACAAATAGACCTTGTAGGAAAAGTGGACTTAATGTTTGCAAAAACACTGGAAAACGGAACGACCATAGGTTTGGGCGCTTATCTTGCATTCCTTGAAGGTTCAACAAACGAGGTAATTGAAAGCTATCCAATAGAAAGCGGTTCAAACGGATTAAAGAACAGATTTATAAAAGGTAACGTAGGCGTGAATACTCCTATTGGCGACGGAGTTGATTTGGAAGCGTCGGTCGGCATTTCTACTCTTACGTTAAAAGGACGTTTGAATGCCGATGGAAGCGATTCGCTTTTTCGTTACGCTGCGGACAACGACATAGGCATACAGATTGACGTTCGTATGTTTGCGGATATCGCGTCGTTAAACGGCGCTTTTGTTCCGCATATTCAGGCGAACATTTTCAATTACAACGGCAGCGGCGATAGCGATACCGCTAAAAACGATAAAATTATTGACATCAACGCGGGTTTGGGTTTGAACATAAATATTGACCGCGGTTTCTTTTGGACGGGTTTTGAAGGAAGGTATAACAAGAAATCGGTTGTTATCAGTTCAAACACTCCCGACATAAACGGCGTACGTAAAGACGAATATGGCAAAAAAGACATTATTGGCGGAAAAATTGGTTTCGGTATTGAAAGAAACGTTCTTACCGACTGGTTTGTTATTCGCGTAGGCGGTTCAAAACTTCTTGCTAAAGAGTCCATAGACAAAGAGAATGGCGGTTATAAATGGATTGAAACCGACGACGGCGACCACGTTTCGCTTGGTATGGGCGTGAATGTCGAAGAGCGTTTGAAAATAGATTTCACCGTCGCTAAAAATCTTCCTTACACGTTTACGGGCTTGTTTAGCAGCAGTAGCAATCCGTATCTTGTAAGTCGCGTCAGCGCGGTGTTTGCGTTTTAACGGCAAGTTAATTTGACTTAACAAAATAAAAAAAGAAGGGTGAATTTTTATCCTTCTTTTTTTCGTTTCGCTTTCAATAAATTTAATTTATACTTTTATGCGCTTTATAAACCCAAGCAAGAATTTCGGCGACCGCTTTATAAAGTTCGGGCGGTATTTCGCGGTCGAGTTCGATTTCGCTTAAAACTTCGACCAACGCTTTGTCTTCATAAATCGGAATATCGTTTTCTTCGGCTTTTTCTATAATTTTTTTTGCAATTTCTCCGCTTCCTTTTGCGACGACTTTTGGCGCGGCGTTTTTTTCTTCGTCGTATTTAAGCGCGACGGTTTTTTTTTCTTTTATTTTTGCCATAATAATTTATCCCGTTATGTCGAAATTGCTTTTAATTATTTCATTTTTTTCTCTGCGTTCTTCTTCACACTTTTCCCTATTAAAAATTACCCGCACCGATTTTGTGCCGATACTTTCCAACGCTTCGCAAAATTCTTTGTAATTTTGCTTAAACCATTCGAGCATTTTATCGTTTGTAAAATTTATTGAAACCTGCAACTGTTTTTCCAACGTTAAATTCGCTTTTGCCGAAACCGAATTTCCTTTGTCTAATTCCACGTTCAGTTCAACTTGTTCGGCTTGTTTTTTGCCTTTGTTGTTTTTATTTTTGTCGTCTTTGTTTATGCGAAATTCCATTTGAAGCCACGCGTTTCCTATTTGAACGGGAACAATAACGGTTTGCTCGCTTCTGCCGACGGAAATATCTACTTTGTTTGCGAGTAAATTAGCCGCGTCTATTTTTCGCGAAAGTTCGTTTACGGAATTTGACAAATTTTTTAATTTAGAAAAAGCGTCGTCAAATTTGTCGGCTGTTTGCAAATCGGGCAAATTTTGCAATTTTTGCGAAGATATTTTTATTTGTTGGGAAATTTCCTTCAATATATTTCTTAAATTTTCTTCGACTTTTGGCTGTTGTTCTCGCGGTTCTCGCGATTTGTTTTGCAAAATTCCTATTTTCTCCATTAAATATTCTATGGAATTTTCTTTTTTGAAAATCGTTTCGGCATTTTTCAAAATTTTTTCCAAATCGTTTAATTTTTCAACGGATTTTGTAAATTCTTGCGAAATCAAATTCGGTTTTTTATGCGAATTTTCGGCGGTTTTTTGAAAAATATTTTCAAGATGTTCAACAAAATTTTTCATATTGGACGAAATATTTTCTATACCTTTTTCAACTGTAAATACGGTTTTGAAATTTTGAAGAATCGTTTCGTTTTTATTCGGTTCCGCGGCGTATTGTAATAAACTTGATAAAATTGCAGGTGTGATTTTCCACTGCGCGGCGGCAGTTGGCATCTGCGAAGTTTGCGTTTGATTTTGATTTTGCGGTTCCGCCGAACCATTTGAATTTATTGACTTCAATATATTTTCTACATTTTTTAGAACGCTTTGAGAAATAATTATCGGTTTTTCGCCGTTTCTTATTATGTTTGCCGTATCGAGCAACAATTCTTTTGAAAATTCGGGGAAATTTTTGCTTAAAATAGACGAAAATTCGCTGTTAAACTGCGTTTGAAGCGCAAGCGGAAGAAAGCGCGCAAAAGAATCGTTTTTCCCGTCGATTTTCACAAAAGCGAACGCGGCGTTATCTTTTTCGGGTAAAATTTGCGCAAATATCTCGTTCAATAAATTTTTTATCGACTCGTTTTGAATTTGCGGAATTAAATTTTGAATATTTTCTTTAAGATTTGCGTTTGTTTGCTGAACAAACAATATTTCTTTCGGTTCTTGCGGCGAAAGCGAAAAATTATTGACTGAAATTATTTTTGGCGTTTCAGCAAGAGGTATCGCATTTTGTATCGGGTTTGAATTTACCGCGATAATCGTCGTCGCGTTTGGCGTTTCAATAATCGTCGCGGGATTTGAAATTGTATTTTGCGCCGCGTTTGGAATAGAATTGTTAATATTTGTTGTTTTGTTATTTTGCGAAAAATCGACATTCGCGGGAATCGAAACCGCGACGTCTATTTTTTGAATATTTTGTGGATTTACATTTGGCGTTTCAGCAATCGGTTTTGTATTTTGCGGATTTACATTTGGCGTTTCCATATTCGATAAATTTGTATTTTGCGTCGTTTCATTTGGTTTTTCTACGGGAGAAGATAATGTAAAATTCGTCGTTTGTTTATTCTGCAAAACTTCAACGGGAGAAGCGGGAGAAATTGAAACCGCAATATCCGCTTTTGGATTATTCTGTAAAATTTCCGTTTTTTGCCCGCTTTGCGAAATTGCAACAGAAGGAATTGAATTTGAAATTTCTATTTTTTGATTTTGCTTATTCTGCGAAATTTCATCGGGAAGAATTGAAAGCGGAATTTCCGCTTTTTGTCCGCTTTGAGAAATCAAAATCGGCGCGGATGTTAAATTTGCATCTGCAACAGGCGCGGCGACATTCACGGACGAATAAACGACGGGCGTTGAAATTTGCGCGGACGGATAATTTGTCGGCTCAATAGCGAAATTAGTTTTGTTCAATAAAATTTGCGGCAGCGCAAATAAATCGCGCACGGGTAAATTTCCGTTTTTAATTTGTGTTGTAACCCATTTATAAATATCTTCTATTGAAGCGGTTTTCGGCAAATTTTCGGCAAGTTGAACAATAGGCGAAGACGGCGAATTTTTGCGAATAATATTTTCTATTTCCCTTAAAAACGCTTCTGTAAATTCCTTTTCTTTCGGCAAAAGCGGCAAATTGTCAAGTTGTTTTAAAACTTCTTCGCTTAATTTGGCGAAAATCGCCGCTTTATCTATTGCGGTTTGCGCTTGCACGGCAAATTTATCGACGGATTCCGCGCTTGAATTTTGCGTCAAAACGACGTTTGGCGATTGATTTTGAATTTTAGAATTATTTGAAACGTCAATATTTTCGGCTGTTTTTGAAGATTGCAAAACGTTGTTTAAAATATCCAAAAGCGCGGGATTGGAATTTGCGGAAGCGGAAAAAAGCGAACTTTGCGTTTGCGTTTGCGTTTGCGTTTGCTGTTGCGGCTTCGGCAAGGATTCGATTTCCGCGTCAGTTCCTTCTTTTTGCGACGTTTGCGCGGCAATTTTGTGCAATAACGCCTGCACCGAAATATTTTGCAGTTCCAAAAATTATTTCCTTCCCGCCAATCTCAAAATCATTGAAATTTGGTCTTGGCTAACGTTAAAATCGCGCGCGATACTGGCGGCGTCTTTGCCCGAGTCAAATTTTCTCAATATTTCGTTTTTAAATCCTTCCACTTGCTCTTTTTTGGTCATTTCTTTGTTTTTCGGCGGAATATTTTCAACAATTTCTTGTTTAATTTTCACTGAATTTTGGTTTGCCAAATCCCTCAACGAATACGTAATATTTTCGGAAATTTGCGGCGTTTGCGCGCTCTTTTCTTTATATCGGTTAGTTGCTTTCGCTACATTCGCTTTTTTTGGCAAAACTTTCTTTTTGACTGCGCTTTTCTCTCTTTTTGGCGAAATCGCAAGGAAGAGCCGTATAAAAATTAAAAATATCGCCGCAAGTATCGCGATGACTCCCATCGCGATTATCAAATTATCCAAAAGTTTATTGCCCGCGAAAAAAGCGGTTATTTTTTCTATATATTCGGCGTATTCGTTAGTTTCTTTGGCAAAATCGGGAGCGGCGACTTCGCTTTTTAAGTTCTCTTCCTCAACTCTTTCTCTTTCCGTCTTTATTAACGTCTGTAATTGCTTGATTTCAGCGACGTATTTGTTCTCTTCGCCGCTTTGTCTCGCTTCTCGTTCCAACTGATACAAAGAGTCCAATCGCGTTTGCAACTGCTCGTTTAACAGTCCGCCGTTTTGTCCGAATACGGTCGAAAACGGTATAAATAAAAATGTCGCCAATGCCGCCAAAAATGCCTTTTTCATAATATTATCTCCTTTATTTCAACAAAATTCACTCCGATTTTGTTAAAGTTCTTTGCCATTTATTATATTAAATATACTTTATTACTGTTTGTACAAAGGATTTGTTTCTATGATAAAGGTAATTGTTTACCATAATGAAGAACTTATAAAGACATACGAATTTAAAAAATCGTCGATAACTTTAGGGCGTCTTCCGCAAAACGACGTCCCGATTAACAGTACGGCAATTTCTCGTATGCATCTGAAAATTGCGTATAATTGGGATAAGGAAGCGTATTTTGCGACCGATTTAAACTCGCTTAACGGAACGTTTTTGAACGGCGAAAAGATTTCCGAAACGCAAATCGAAAGCGACGCAAAATTAGTTTCGAGCGAATTTGTTATCGTTCCCGAATTTGTAGGAACGCCCGAACCTAACGACGCAAACGGCGAATTAGACCCCGCCGCGCAGCCGGAACTTATGAACTCGGCGGAAGAATCGAATATATTTTCGACGGTCGCGGCAAACAGAGACGGAATATTTTTCTCGCAAGTCGTTTCGGAAAAAAACCGAGTAGAAGAAATTGCCGTAAAAGCGGTTTTAATCGACGTAAACAACAAAATAATTTACAAAATTAACAAGCGCGTAATGTCTTTTGGAAGCGCGGCGACCGACGATTTTTACATTGAAAGCGGCGTTTTCGCTTCGGAAAATACGACGACGCTAACCGCAAGCAACGACGAATATTCGCTTCAATCGAACACTATGATGGGAAGATTCAAACTAAACGGCAACAAAGTTAGCAAGTGTGTGTTGCAAAATAACGACCGCATAGAATTGGGAAGTTGCGTATTTACATTCAAACTTAAAAGCGATTGAGTCGTCGTGCGAATAGCGATAATTTCGGACATACACGGAAACCTTGAAGCGTTGTCTTCAGTTATTTTTGATACTCGCAGTCGCAATGTCGATAAAATAGTATGTTTAGGCGACATAGTAGGTTATGGGGCAAATCCTAACGAATGCGTGGAAATGATTAAAACCGAATGCGATTTTTGTCTTATAGGAAATCACGAAGCGGCGGTTTTTGACGATTCGATTTCGCGGGAATTTAACGATTTTGCCCAATACGCCATCAACTGGACGCGAGAAAATTTAACGAAAAAATCGGCGATTTACATAAATTCGCTTTCGATGTCGCAGATTTTCGACAATTTTACGGCTGTTCATTCTACGCCTTACGAGCCGCATTTGTGGTATTATATCTCTTCCGTCGAAGACGCGATTTTTAATTTTAATTTTTTCAGAACAAAATTCTGTTTGATAGGACACACCCACGTTCCCGGAACCATAGTATTGGAAGAAAACGGAAACATTTCGGTTTTGCAGCCAAAAACTTTCAATTATGGCGCCGATTTTCCCGAAAGCGCAAAATTTATAATAAACGTCGGAAGCGTAGGGCAGCCGAGAGACAGAAATCCGAAAGCGTGTTACGTAATTATCGACACCGACGAAAAAGAACTCTCTTTTTTGCGCGTTTCTTACGACGTCGCGCAATATCAAAAGAAAATGCGCAACGCGGGAATGCCCGAATTTTTAATAATGCGCGTCGCCGAAGGCAGTTGAAAAATCCCGAAAACATATATTTTTTTCTAATTTTTGCCGAATAAAAAATATTTTCTTGCTTATTTCGTTTGCCAATAAGTATTTTAGCAAACGTAAAATCACCATTATCGGAGAATTTTAAATGAGCAGAAAAATATTTATTGCCGGCAACTGGAAGATGAACACGACTCTCGAAGAAGCGGTTGACTTGGCGAAAAGCGTCGTTCAGGAATGCAAAAACAGAGGCGACGTAGAAGTTGCGGTTTGTCCGCCTTACGTAAGTTTGTCGGCGGTTGCGCAAGTTATCAAAGGAAGCGGAGTAAAACTCGGCGCGCAAGACGTTCATTGGGAAGTTAGCGGCGCGTTCACAGGCAAAGTTTCGGTCGCGATGCTTAAAAGCGTAGGTTGCGAATACGTAATTATCGGACATTCGGAACAAAGACAATATTTCGGCGAAACGGACGAAACCGTAAACAAAAAAGTAAAAGCCGCTCTCGCAGGCGGATTAAAGCCGATTATTTGCGTGGGCGAATTATTGTCCGAAAGAGAAAACGGCTTTACCGAAAAAGTTGTTGAAAAACAAATTGTCGGAGCGTACAAGGATTTATCCAAAGAAGACGCGCTTAAAACCGTTATCGCATACGAACCCGTTTGGGCAATCGGAACGGGAAAAACCGCGACTCCCGAACAGGCGGAAGAAGTTCATTTGTTTATAAGAAAAGAACTTGAAAAGTTGTACGACTCGGATTTATCGAGCAAAATAATTATTCAATACGGCGGAAGTATGAATCCGAAAAACGCAAAAGAATTGTTGGCAAAAGAAAATGTCGACGGCGGACTTATCGGCGGCGCGTCGCTTAAAGGCGACCAGTTCAAAGGCGTGGTAATCCCACAGTAAAGGATGTAAAAAAATATGGTATTTGGATTATTGACCTTTTTATTTTTGTTGGTTTGCGTAATTTTGGTGTTTTTGGTACTCGTTCAAGACGACAAAGGCGGCGGAATTTCGGGAGCGATAGGCGGCGGAATCGGTTCTAACGTCAATTCGCTTGTCGGTTCGCAAAACGCAGACAAAATATTAACTCGCGGAACAAAGATTTTTGCCGCAGTATTTTTTGGCTTGACAATAGTTATTACGCTTTGGGTGGCAAAAGGAAACGTGGCGCAAAGCGCTTCGGGAGCGAAAAAAATAGCGGAACGCGAAAACGCGGTTTTGTTTGACGCCGCGCTTCCGCAGCAAGAAAACGCCGACGAATTTATTCCGCAACAGGAATTTACGCCCTTAACTACGGAATAATAAATTATGAAATTTATAAGCGGTTATGGTGGAATTGGTAGACACGCAGGACTAAGAATCCTGTGGGGATTGCTTCGTGCCGGTTCAAGTCCGGCTAACCGCACCAACTTTTTTTACGCGAATTACGCGGATATGGTGGAATTGGTAGACACGCAGGACTAAGAATCCTGTGGGGATTGCTTCGTGCCGGTTCAAGTCCGGCTATCCGCATTTTTCAATTCGTTTTGAGCCATTGTTATTAGCGCGTTCATAAATTTCTTTTTCGCAGTCGAATTATATTCCAAATAATTTAATAAAACGGTTGTCGAAAGCGCGTCTTTGGTCAATATTTTGCGAAGATTTGTCCATTCGCAACTGCCTGTAAAAAATTCTAATATATTGTTCAAACTTTCGTTTTCTATCGTTTCGGTTTTTTCGCTAATCGCTTCGGCTTCGTATTCGGATTCGCTTTTTTGCGACAACATTTCTACGATTCCGCTGTCTTTTTCGTAATGCTTGCAATGCTGTATAGCGACTAATATTTTTGCGTCGTTACAATAAACTTTGAGATTTTGAAACGTCGCCCCGCGATATTTGCACGCTTTGCAATCTCCGTCCGAATGAGGCGATTTTTCTTTGTTTGCCATAAATTATTCCGTCCTGAAAAGCGCTACCATAGTTATGTCGTCGAATCTGTCGTTAATTTTTCTAAAATTGCTTACGTCATCGTTTATAGCCGTAATTACTTCGTGCGAATTATTGTATTTTTTTGCGGAAAGTTTATCGACAAGACGTTTGGACGAATAGAATTTTTTCTTGTTGTTTTGCGTGTCGGTAACGCCGTCGGTGTAAAGAAACAAAAATTCGCCTTTTTGTATAACGCAAGATTTTATTGGAAATTTAGCCGCGTCCGTAATTCCTATCGCGGGACCTGCGGACTTCAATTCTTCGCGCAATTTTCCGTCGGCGGAATATAAAAATCCGGGATTATGCCCCGCGTTTATGTATTCAAATACGCCCGTTTCGGGATATAATATTCCAAAAAGAAGCGTCGTAAACATAAAACGACCCTTGTGATGATGATTATATTTGACTATGTAATCGTTTGTCGCATAAACGGAATCAAACGGACTGTCGCTGTTTTTGAAATATTTGTCGGTCAAAACCTGCAAAAGCGTATTCGTAAGCGCCATAAAAAGCGCGGACGAAACGTCTTTTCCGCTTACGTCGGCAATTAAAACGACAACTTTATCGTCGCTTAATTTATAAACGTCGTAAAAATCTCCCGACACTTCTCGCGCTGGTTCATACACGACTTCTATATTGAAACCGTTCGGCTGATAAATTTGCTGCGGCAGGAAACTTCGCTGAATGTCGCTTCCGAGTTCTAATTCGTGCTTTACGCTCTGGAATTGCGAATGTTCTTTTTCGCGTTCTTTTTCTTGACGGCTCATAAGTTGCTCGGTATGAATCGCGTCCGAAATTTCGGCTCCCAAAATTTCAAAAATATTGTCTTCGTATTCTATCTCTTTGTCCAAAACGAAATATAAAACGCCAAAGGTCTCGTTTCTGAAATGAAGCGGTTCGGTTACTATTACAAAGGGTTTCGTCGCGCTGTCAAAAACCGTTTGCGGCAAAACTTCGCTTTCCGAATTGGAATCCGCAATAAGTTTTTTTCCGTTTTTTACCGCTAAAACAAGTTTTGGAGTCATAAATTTATTAGACGGCGACGATTTATATCGCAACATAAAAAACGTATCGAAACCTATTTGCGGCAGAGATTTTGCGATAACGCTTAAAATTTTGTCGTAATTTCCCGCGTTTGCGAGTTTGCGTTTTATTTCGTGCAATAATGCGTAATCGTTGTGCATTTTCAGTCGCTTAAAACCGTCGTATTGATTCAGCATATCGAATTTAAGTTCGCTTGCGCGGGTCAAAAGCATATCGGCGTAAGCAAACGCCTCGCGATTTAAATGCCCTATGGAATAATACCAAAAAACTCTGCAAATTTGCGACAATTTTGACAATTTACTGCCTTTCATAACGCTGTTTTGAAATTCTTTGCGTATAAATTTCAAAAATCTTTCGTTTTCTCGCGAATTTACGTCTTTGCAGAAAAGATACGCCAATTGTTTTAGCAAAATTTTGTCTTTGTTGGTTACTTCGCGCACGTTGTCAAAAAATTCCGACGTTCTGCCGTGCAAATCCTCTTTTGACAGAAAGTCCTTTGTCGCGACGGGGTCGAGAAGCGACTGTCTTATGCGTCCTTTTGGAATGTCGTAATCGAAAAAACAGCCGCAGGAATGACGTTTTACAAGTTCCGTTCTCAATATTACGCCGTCTGAAACGTCGTTGTTTTCAATTTTTTTCAAAAGCATAATAAGCGATTCTTCGCCGAGTTTTCTAAGCGGCTGGTCTACGGAAGTTAGCGGCGGAAAAATATATTTGCCTTCGCTCGTGTTGTCAAATCCCGTTACGGCGATATCCTGCGGAACGTCCAAACCGAGTTCTTTTAGCGTTTCTATCGCGCCGAAAGCGGTTTCGTCGTCAATGCAGACAATCGCTTCGTAAGGTATTTTTCCGTCGTTTTCGCCCGCTATTTTTCTTACGGCGTCGGCGCCCGATTTTCTGTCGAAACTTCCCGAAAATATGCTGTCTTTCGATATTTCTATATTTCGCGATTTTAACGCGTCTTTGAATGCCGAAAGTCGTTCTTTTGCTTCGGGATTGTTTGTCGGTCCGCAGATAAACGCGAATTTTTTAAACTTGTGTTCGTCGATAAGGTGAATGGTAAGTTGTTCCATTCCATAGCGATTGTCTATTGTAGCCGCGGGAATTTTAGACGAAAGCGGAAGTATCGACGCCATAGGAATATCGGAATATCGGGCTATAAATTCGTCAATATTTTCTTTTGATATGTAACTGCACAGCGAACCGCTGATAACGATTCCGTCAAATTTCATAAGTTTGGGAATTTCGTACAATAAATTTCTATTTTGTTCATACGGGTCGTTTGGAGAATCGCCTAAAGAACCGCCCACAAACGCAATTACGTTTATGTCTTTTTCCTGCGATACTTTTTTTATTCCGCCCCACACTCCCGACTGATAATAACCGTCCAAACTTTCTATGAATACGGCGATAGTTTTTTCTTTAGTTTCGGCTTTTTTCGTAACAACCTCCACTGTTTTGTAAATAATTACGATAAATCAATAATACAAAAGTAGTTTTTCGGCAAAAGCAAAATCAATAAAAAAACGCAAAGAAAGCGTAATTTATCGTTTTTTTTATATAATACTTGATTTTAAGATGTTCATTAGCGTATTTTTACGCTAAATTTTTTATGAAATATCGGAGGAACAATGAAAGAGGGTATTCATCCTAAATATCAGGCGGCGACTTTTACCTGCTCTTGCGGAAACGTAGTGAAAACAAGCGCGACAATAGGCGACCAGCATATAGAAATATGCGACAACTGCCATCCGTTTTATACGGGAAAGTCGAAATTGGTCGATACGGCGGGTCGCGTAGAAAGATTTAACGCTAGATATGCGTCTCTTAAAACGGCGAGCAAGTAGAGCGCAGTTTTTATTTTAATTTTATTGAAGAACGCGCACAAAATAGGCGCTTTCTTTTTTGTCGTCTTTAATATGTTTAGTGGAGTAAAAATATGAAGGATAAAATACGGCAGATAATCGAGCGTTATGAAGAATTGGGCGATATAATGCAGGAGCCGAATTTTGCCTCTGACTTAAAGCGAATGCAGGAAATAAGCCGCGAACGAAGCAATATCGAAAAGCGGTTGCCCGTATTTAAAAAGTATCTTGATACGTTAAAAGTTATCGATGATTCGGAAGAAATACTTCGCGTTGAAAACGACGCGGAAATGCTTGATTTCGCCAAACAGGAATTGACGGCGGCAAGAGAATATTTGCCCGAAATTGAAAAAGAAACGCAGATTTTACTCGTTCCAAAAGACGTAAACGACGAACGCAGCGCAATTCTTGAAATTCGCGCGGGAACAGGCGGCGACGAAGCGGGACTTTTCGCGAGCGATTTATATAGAATGTACAAATATTACGCCGAAAGTAAAAATTGGAAAATAGAAGTAATGAGCATAAACGAAGGCGAAAAGGAATCGTTAAAAGAAGTTATAGCGTTAGTCAGCGGCGAAGAAGTTTACGGCTCGCTAAAATACGAATCGGGCGTTCACCGCGTTCAGCGCGTTCCCGAAACCGAAGCGCAAGGTCGCGTTCACACTTCGGCGGCAAGCGTAGTCGTGCTTCCCGAAAGCGACGACGTAGAGATAGAAATAGACGAAAAGGACTTGCGCATAGATTATTTTCGCGCAAGCGGCGCGGGCGGACAACACATAAACAAAACGGATTCGGCGGTTCGCTTAACGCACTTTCCAAGCGGACTTGTCGTAAGTTGTCAGGATGAGCGCAGTCAAATAAAAAACCGAGCGCGGGCAATGAAAATTTTGCAATCGCGGCTTTTGGATTTGGAAATTCAAAAAAAGCAGACAAGCGAATCGTCGGCGCGGCGGTTAATGGTCGGAACAGGCGACAGAAGCGCAAAAATCAGAACTTACAACTATCAGCAAGGTCGCGTTACAGACCACAGAATAAATCTTACGCTGTATAAATTGGAACAAGTTATGGCGGGCGACATCGAAGAGTTTATAACCGCCTTAAAACAAGCGGACTTGGAGAAAAAAATGTCGTATCGGGAGTAATTTTGAAAAATACTCTGAATATGCTTTTGCAACTTGGATTAGACAAAAACGAAGCGCAAGAAATTATTTGCCGCGTTTGCGAATGCAAAAAAAGCGATATTTATCTCAATAATTCTTTGCGCGTTAATTCAAAACAAAGCGAAAAAATAAAAGAAATCGCGCTTTTGCGAAAGAGCGGAAAGCCGCTTGCTTATTGTATGAATCGCGCATATTTTTACGAAAAAGAATTTTTTGTGAACGAAAACGTACTTATTCCTCGCTTTGATACCGAAATTTTGATTGAAACAATTCTAAAAAATGAAAACGACGAAGAAAAAAATATTCTTGAACTCGGAACGGGAAGCGGAATTATTTGCGAAACTTTGCAAAACGAACGTCAAAATTGGAATATCGTTTCGGTTGATATTTCGCAAAACGCGCTTTTTGTCGCAAAAAAAAACTGCCAAAGCAAAATACTGCTTGTAAATTCCGACAAATTTTGCGCAATTTCTCCCGAAAATCAATTTGATATTATAGTATCGAATCCGCCGTATATTGAAAGTAAAACGATAAAAACTCTCGACGTAAGCGTAAAAAATTTTGAACCGACAATCGCTCTTGACGGCGGCGAAAACGGACTTTTCTTTTACGATTATCTTGCAAAAAACGCAAAAATTTTTCTTAAATTAGGCGGACGAATTTATGTGGAAATCGGCTTTAATCAAGGCGAAAGCGTTCCTGAAATATTTGAAGAAAACGGATTTTTAAACGTTTCGCTTACAAAAGATTTGGGCAAAAATCCGCGAGTCGTTTCGGGGGAAAGTTTAAGTGATTTTAGCAATTAAAATCTCTTTTTACGTTGAAAATCATCTTAATTTAATAGATATGCGCACTCTACAAATGGAAATATAGTATTTTCAACAAGAAAATTAACAAAAAAAGGAGTATTTTCAAATGAAATTTATAAAAGTTTTAACTTTAACGCTTATCGTATCTTCTGTTTTATTTGCTGAAACGGAACTTAAAAACAGCGGCGGTATTTTGGGATTTAAAGAAGGCGACAACGAATTTGCCGTCGGTTTTTTGGCGGGATACTGGAACGGAAGCGGCTTTGGCGTTCCGATTGTTTGGGATAGAGGAGCGTTCGGCGGGATGTTTTCTTTCGGTGCGGAAGCGCGACTTTGGTTGGATAATTATATTAGAACCGTTCCGGGTCCGGAATACACGAAACGCGGCGTTTCTTCAAGTTTCAGATTCGCATACCATCCGCTTGGAATGCCGTCGCTTAAAGGACAGGCAAAAGCGGCAAAACACATAGACCCGTATGCAGGAATTAAAATCGGATTATCAGTAATATCTTTGGATGGCAACGACCCGAATAAACAAAATAATCCTGACGACCCTTATTTTGATTTACCTGTGGTTTCTTGGTTTGTTACGGGAATTCGCTGGTATTTCAAAGAAAATATTTCGCTTTGGTCGGAATTTTGTAGTTACGACTGGGCAATCGGCGTTTCCTTTAAATTTTAATTTTTCTTAAATACCCAAAAGTTGCTGACGCAGAAATTTACTGCGGCGGCAACGAATATTCCCGCGAGGTTTGATATCCAATATTTTATATGCGCGACTTCGGTTAAAAACACCAAAGTTCCCCAATTTAACAAAAACGCCGTCGCAAACGACGTCGCGTTAAATTTTAGAAACGCCGCCGCTTTGCTTTTAACGTCTTTGCGTTTTCTGTCGCCGAAAGTCAAGTTGTAATTCAAAAGAAAATTTGTTATTATTGCGGTTTCTATCGCCATAAGCGAGCCGATTTTATAATCAATATTAAATATTTTTACGCACAAAACCAAAACGCACTGATTAACGAATATTCCGCTCGTTCCGACGATGCCGAACTTTACCATACGAAGAAAAAACGCTATTTTTTCATTCGTCATAGCGCTTGTATTTCTTTATTTCGTGCGCTCTGTTGGGAGCGACGACCTGCATCGTTTGACGATGATTTACGCCGCTATCCGTCGCTATAAACGAAAGAGTAAAACTTATTTTCGCATATTTGTTATCCAAAAAGCAGACGTTTATGTCCGCTTGTCCAAAATCTTCCAAAAATCTGTCGTCGCTTGTTTTTAAGTTATATTCGTAAGGCGCATTTCTATAAATCTTAAAATATTGACTGTACGAGAGTTCAAAAATTCCTAATTCGACTCCCGCAAAACCTTCAATTCCAAAAGCCGTGTCGTAATCGTCCGATTTATCTCTTTGCCTGTCGTAAGTAAGCATTCCGCGAACGCCCGTTTTAATCGCGTGAAATTTCGGATGGACAAATCCGTCCAAACAATATATAATATTTGCGACGAGCGCGCCTATGTCTTCGACCGAATCGTTGTAAAATTCGCGGTCTCTGCTCGCAATGTGATTGTATATAAATTGCCAGCCGAAATCGATGGAATTTCTTTCGGCGAATTTAAGAATATACGAAAAATTGTGTCCGTGAATAAATTCTTCTCGCACGTCTTTGCTTTTTAATCCCGTCCAGTCAGCCCAAATAGCCCATTTCACAAACTCAAAATCCTGACTGAAATATGTTCCCTGAAAAATGGGATTTTCGTATTGCCAGCGACGCGATAAAACATAATCGTGATAATTTATTATGGTGAGGCGATGCTCGGTTCCGAAAATAAAATTGTTCGTTTCGTTTTCAAATTTATACGCTAAAAGCGGCGAAAAATCCGCTTTATTGTCGTCGCCGAATTTTTGAGAATAGTTTATTCCCACAAAAACCGCGCTGTTTGTATCGGGCAAATATCCAAACGTTAAACTCGAATTTGTGCCGTAAATCGTACCAGATTCTTCCTGCGAATATTTGTTTTCGAGGTTGTCGAATATTCCGTTTATATATCCGTTAATATCAAAGTCGGATTCGGATTCTAAAGCGAAAGCCGCCGCCGTAAATAAAAAAAATACAAAAAAACATTTAATTTTCATAAAAAATTAGTTTCCGAATTACAAATATTGTTCTTCGTTTGTAGAAAATCCCAAAAACACTTTCAATCTGTTGCGGGAATTGGAATCTTTGTAAAGTTTTCGCAACGCTTTATCGCGCATAACTCGAACTTTTTCGCGGGTAACGCCCAATTCCGCGCCGATTTCTTCAAGGGTTTTCGGCGATGAAAAATTTATTCCGTAATACATTCTTACGACATTTTCTTCATTCGTGGTAAGAATGGGCAATTCGTGGATTACTTTCTCTATTTCTTCTCGAAGTTCGCTCAAAAGAAATTCTTCGTTTTGCGACGGGTCTATTCCTATCGTATCGAGAAGCGTTTGCGAACTTTCTTCGTCGGTTGCGCCCGACATCGGCTGGTCAAGCGAAGTATTTTTGCTTTTTTCTATAACTTCGACAATATCGTCTCTGTATTTTTTAAATTCGGGCGATTCTATTGCTTTGTCAAAATCGCCGTCGAATTTATCGAGCGATTGTCTAAATTTGTTGAGCAACGCAATTTTATTTACGGGAATATGCATCAAACCGAATCTGTCGAAAACCGCTTTTTGTATGGACTGTCTTATCCACCAAACGGCGTAAGATATAAATTTCACGTCTCGTTTTTTATCGAATTTTTTCGCCGCCGTAATAAGTCCCAAATTTCCTTCGTTTACGAGTTCCAAAAACGACATTCCGCCGGTTATTTTGTGCCGCCTCGCCTCTTTCGCGACAAAACGAAGATTCGCCGTGATAAGTTTATCTTCCGCGCCGGGAACTTTGTTGTGAACGTCTTCTACGAGTTTTTGTTCTTCTTCTTCCGTGAGAAGTCGATACTTGCCGACGTCGCGAAAGTACAGTTTTTCCGCTTTTGACTGTTCTTTTTGTTTTTTTGCCATATTATTTATTTTCAAAAAAGCGAGGCGACAAAATATTTTGCGCCCCGCTTAACAATAAAAAACTATTCTGAACGCAATGAACGCTGATTGCTTGGGTTTGTAACTACTACGATTCCTTCGTCCGAAACAAAATATTTCTTTTTGTCTTCTTCCAAGTTGAAACCAATTTTTTCTCCCGGTGCGATATGAACGTCCTTGTCGATAATCGCTTTACGAATTTGCGCTTTTTCGCCGATATCAACGTCGGGGAAAACTATGGAATCTTCAACTTTTGCAAAACTATGAACTCTCACGTTTCGCGAAAGAACCGAACGAATTACTTCGCCGCCGCTGATAATGCATCCGCCGCAAATTATTGAATCGATTGCCGAACCGACGCGCTTGTCTTTTGTCGTATCTCCGCTTCCAAACACGAATTTTGCAGGCGCCGACTGCTCGGACGACGTTCTAACCAACCAGTGTTCGTTATACAAATTTATGTCGGGAACAACGTCGTGCAAGGTCATATTCGCGCGATAATACGCTTCAAGCGTTCCTACGTCTTCCCAATATTGACATTGCTGCGGAGATTCGCCGGGAATTACGTTTGTATAGAAATCGTAAACGTAAACGGGATATTCCTTATAAATGGAAGGAATAATGTTTTTGCCGAAATCGTGCGAAGAGTTTGTGTCTTCCGCGTCTTCGTTGAGTTTTCTTATTAAGAAGCCCGTGTTAAAAATGTAATTTCCCATTGAACAAAGAGCCATTTTTGAATTGCCCGGCATCGGTTTTGGTTTTTCGGGTTTTTCTTCAAAACCTATCATTTGTCCGTGCTGGTCAACTTGAATAACGCCAAATTGCGACGCTTCTTCTATCGGTTTTGGAATTGCCGCGACCGTTGCCACCGCTCCGTTGTTGCGGTGATAATTTAGCATTCTCGAAATATCCATTTTGTAAATGTGGTCTGCGCCGAAAATCGCAACAAAATCGGGATTTTCGTCGTAAATCAAATTTAAATTCTGATAAATCGCGTCCGCAGTTCCCTGATACCAATTTTTTCCCGTTCTCATCTGCGCGGGAACAGGGTCGATATATTGTCCAAGCATACTTGACAACTGCCAACCGCTTGACAAATGTTTAATAAGCGAGTCCGCCTTGAACTGCGTAAGTACTTTTATCTTAAATATCCCTGAATTTACGAAATTGTTCAAAACAAAGTCGATAATTCGATATTTACCGCCAAATATAACCGCCGGTTTCGCTCTATCGCGAGTGAGCGGATACAAGCGAGACCCCTCGCCGCCAGCCATAATCATAGCCAAAACGTTTGCGTAGCCCGATGCTCTTTTAAAGTTTTCCATAACGCTTTCTCCTCCTATCACCACAAGGTTTTTTTTAATTATTTTCCTATTCTTCCCGAATATTCGCCTGTCGTCGTATTTACTATAATAACTTCGTCCGATTCTATAAACATTGGCACCTGAATCGTGATGCCCGTTTCTAATTTTGCAGGTTTGGTAACGCTTCCCGAAATTGTCGCGCCCTTAATTCCGGGCTCGGTTTCAATAACTTTTAATTGAACGGTAGAAGGCGGTTGTACGCCTATCGCTTTGCCGTCGTAAAGCATAATTTGACAATTACCGTTGGGAAGCAAATATCCTATCGCGTCGCCTACGTCGTCGGAGTTCAGCGTAATCTGCTCGTATGATTCGCTGTCCATAAACACGTAATCGCTTCCGTCCGCGTAAAGATATTCAAACTGTTTGGTTTCGACGAATGCCGTTTCAACTTTTTCGTCCGTCCTGAAACGATATTCAACTTGACGTCCGTTAATTATGTTTTTAAGCGTCGTCGCAATAAAATTTGAGCCGCGCGCCGTCATAGTTCTGCTAATATCTACTATGCGACAGGGCGCGTTTTCGTGAATAACAATCGTTCCTTTTGAAAGTTCGTTCGCTTTTATAGTCATCTTTTTTCTCTTATACTCCTTTGATTTTTATTGTATTTCTTCCAATGGTTCAATAGAAAATACATCATTGCCTTTGTCAAGTGGTATATTTTCTTTTGTTTTTACGTTAGATTTATTAGTTTTGTCGGTTTTAGTCCATAATTCCAAAACTTCTCTTGCGGCTATTCTTAAATTTTCGTCGTAACTATCCGCATATTCTTCTATTTTCGGCATAACGATTCTGTCGTTTATTTTGCCCAAAGTCGTTATTATTTCAACTTTCAAGCGGCTGTCCGTCGCTTCGTCTAACATATCGACTAACATTGCAACTTTGTCTTTGGATTTCAATTCTCCCAAAATCGTAACGGCGCGCACTTTTACCGTCCATCTCTCCGTTTCTTCTTTGGCGACTTTGGCTACAATAATTTCGCCGTCTTCGCCGTATTTTCTTATTTCGTCCAAAATTCTGCGAACTTCTATCGGGTCAAATCTTTCCGCCGTTAACGCCCGCGTATAAGCGACTATCCGCGAATAAACTTCGGAATAATGTACGGGAAGCGTATCTATCATTCCTATCGCGACTTTAAGCGAATCTATTTGCCATTTAACCGTATCGATTTGCGACTGTAAATCGGTAACCATTGCGTCGTATTTTTTAAGCGTGTCGACTTGTCTTGCAAGCGTTTTTATAAGCGTGTCGTGTCGCGCAAAATTGTCTTCTATCGTTCTAAATTGCGCTCTTTCGTCTATCCAGCGTTGTTTTGCGCCTATCGAAATTGAAAATCCAGCCATAATTCCCGGCTTTACCCAATCTTCTCTTTTTCTTGGAGTTAGCGACACGCCGAAATCGCGTTTGTTCGTAGCGAAAATTCTCTCCAAATCCAAAAGCGACATATACATTTCTACGTTGTTTCGCTCCGCAAATCTTAAAGTTGCGGTAATAGCCAAATAAAATTTTCTTTGCTGCGTAAATCCTTCGAGAGTCAAAAAGAAATCGTCGCTGAAATATTTTTCTATGGCGGCAAATCCGTTAATTCTGTCCCTATCGCTGTTTGGAAGCGAAAGAAGTCCCGCGTGAAAACGAGTCGCAAACAAATCGCTTCCTTTGCCGAGCGCCGCGTAAAATTCGCTTGTCAAATCGCGCACGTCCGATTGAAGTCGGCTTCTGGCAAGCGTTTCGTTGTGAAACATATTTCGTATTCCGATGGCAAGCGACGGCGACCTACTAGTATATTCGTCGAGAATGCGACCCTTAAATCCGAAATTTACGCCGCCCGCATAGCCCAAACTCGCCTGCACCCATTCGCTTGCGCCTATTTGCACAGACATTATTGAATAGCCCGATACTTTATCGTCGCTAAATTCGTTGTTTAGAAAAATATTATAATTCGTAACGAATTTTCCCGCGCCCAAAAAATCGGCAGTCGGAACAAAACGAGTCGACGTCCAATGCGTTTTCGCAGGAATTATCGAAACGATTATCAAAAGTATTATTGCTATTTTTCTCATTTAACTTAAATCCTCCATAACAAAAATACTTTTTGCGTTTGCATAAAATTGCGGTTTTTTTTATAACTTGTATTTTTTATATATAATTCCATCTTCGTTGACGCGGATAATAAGCATATTTTCCGTAGAAAAGTCGTTTTTGGCGAAAAATCGGTAATAATTTTTGTAGGGCTTTAGCGGAACGTAAATTATGTCGCATTCCTTATTTTTATCATAAATCGGAAACGGTTTCTCATTTATAAGTTGTAAAAAATCGTTGTAATCGACTATATCAACGTCCGTAAAAATCGAAAATTCACTCTTATGATTTTGCATATCCTGTTTTATGTACGAAAACGATTCTTTGTAAAGAGGTCTTTTAAGCGGATATTCCGTATTCAAAAAATATAAGAACGCCGTATATCCAAATAAAATTCCAAACGCCGAAGTTCTCTTTTCTCTTAACAATCCCGAAACAAATATCGATATTACGCAGATAAACAACGGCAATCCGATAACCAAATAACGTTCGGTTAGAATCGGACGAAACAGCGAAATTGCAAAAACCGTTTCGTAGCCGATTACTATCGTAAAAACGATAAAATTCAAAAGTTCGGTTTCGTTTTTAGAGAAAAAATTACGCAAATTTTGTCGGAAACGAAAAAATGACGCAGCCAGCAACGGAAAAATTAACGCTAAAAGAGAAAATACAAGTCCCGGCTTTCGTATCCAATCGTTAAATTGTTCGTCGAAAACCGTTTTGTCTATTGAAATTGACACAAAATACGGCATAAAAGACAGTAAAACAATCGCGTCAAAAATTAAAAAATTACGAATAAGATTCTTTAAATCCGTATTCTTGTTTTTAACTGTTTTTACAATAAAATATATCGCCTGAACAAAAACGAATATTGCGCCGTAATAATGCGTGTTAGCCAGCATCGCGCTTGTAATTGAAGATAAAATTACATATTTTACGCGATAAGGATTTTGAACGAATTTTAAGAATGCCGCAACGGTAAACGGAATCAACATTATTTCTAAAACATATCCGCGTATTTCCTGCGATTGTCCTATATGGTAGCCGCAAAAAGCGGTCAGCAACGCCGCAAAAAGCGCGGTTTTTTTATCGGAAAAAGTTTTCAACAAAATATATGTCGTTATTATTGCGAGCGTTCCGCAAATTACGGAAAAAATTCGCGCGGAAATTTCGGTATAACCGAACAAAAGCATCCAAAGCCGTAACAAAACATAATACAAAGGCGGATTGCCGGGATCGCCGAAAACCGCGGCAAACGGTAATTGCGGATTTGAAGCGCGAGTCAGAGAATAAAGTTCGTCTATCCATATCGAAGTTTGAGATATTCCCGTCAAACGAACTAATAACCCGAAAGCGATAATTATCGATAACGCCGCTATTATTTTATTTTGTGAAGATATACTATTTATAATTGTGAAAAGTTTTTTTCTTGCGGCAATAAACAAAGCGATTAAAAATGCGTATGTAAGCGCAAAATCGAACGGATTTTTTACCATCCAAAAAATTGAATTAACGATAAAAATATCATTGCCCGCATAATTTACAACTTCCTGTTTTATAAATCTTTGCGTCGTTTTTGCGTATTGTATATCGGGCAATTTAAGCGTATAATTACTTGTCGAAAATTTTGTCGAATTTTTTTGATATAAGTTGTTCAAATCAGACGTGGAAAAATAAAAACATTTGTTCCCGATAAAAACGCTCAAATTGTCTATTGATTCCAAAATTTTTTCGCGGTTATCGGAAAGAATTTCAAGCGATATTGACCTGATAAACGGATATCCGATATGTCGTTTTCCGCCGAAAAACCGCAAGGTATTATTGGAAACATTACCCCCC
>JGI24698J34947_10000015_pt1 | contig 43710 bp, 43 predicted proteins | sample TergutMp193P3_FD_34947 | JGI IMG/M metagenome (IMG submission 34947) | reverse complement strand
TCAATTTTGCAAATTTTGTCGGAAACAACCTTTTTTACTTTCATTCTGTTTTGCCTATTTTTAAATTTTTTGGTCAATTTTCGGGGTAAATATAATATTTGCGTAAAATCAAACGCAAGGGGTAAAGTAAAAAAATTAAATTTTGTAAATATTTTTATTTTTTTTGTTTTTTATCTAAACATAACCGCAATTAAAATTTGCAATTTATCAAACATTCTTTTTGCGGCGTTCGCTCTGCTTTCTTTAACTTCCGTGGGATTTTCGGGCTTTATTTTGTCAATTATTTCGTATGCGACTTCAAATCCCGCATTTATCACTTTTACGTTTGTTATGCCGTCGTAATATCCGTCCAAATGCAAAACGTTGTAAGCGTTGCGAAGACAATTTAGCATTTTTTTGTCTATTTGCGAAATATTTAAAGTATAATAATCTATAGATTTTCGTTGTTTTTTGTTGGGTTTCGGTATTCCTTTTATAACAAACCACGCGTCAAGAGCGCGCAATACTCCGTTATATGCAGTTCCGCAAGCCGTTTGAACGTATTTTTGGTCAGTATAATAATTCCCGTTTTTTTTTGCTTTTTCCAACGTTTCTTTGGCGTTATCCATATAACGAATTGCTTCGGCGTATTCTTCGTTAAAAAAGACGTTTTGCTCTTCTCTCGTCATTTTAATACTCCGTAAAAAGTGTTTTTGTTCTTTTAATTACAATAAATATACTATTTTGGCAGTGAAAAAATATAAAAATGTCGAAAAAAACGCGGGAATTTAACTTTTTTGCGAAATTTCTTTGACAAATAGTTGCGCAAATTATTATTTTATGTCGCGAAATTAAGCGGTCGGGTAGGAATGCCCGATTTTTTTTGTATCGGAATAAAAATGAAACTTGACGAAAAAATAATTTGCGAAATTGAAAAAATTGTAGAAAGTTTAAATGCAGAACTTTACGAAGTAAAATTTTTTCTTTGCGGCAAAACGACAACCTTGCGAATTTTCGCCGATACGAAAACGGGAATTACGCTCGACGAATGCGCGAATATTAGCAGAAACGTTTCGGATTATTTGGATTTGATAGATTTCTCGAAAGGCGCGTATACGCTTGAAGTTTCGTCGCCGGGAGTTACGAGAACGCTCGTTAGCGTAAAGGATTTTGAGCGGGTAATCGGCAAAGAAATAAGCGTCAGATACAAAAACGAAGACAATAATTTGCGAAAAAAATCGGGCGTTTTGAAAACGGCAAACGAAAAAAAACTTGCGTTTGAAAACGGTGAAGAAATAGAATTTTCTTCTATATTAAGCGGAAAATTAGTAATAAATTTATAAAAAGAGGAGCGTGTTTTGGCAAAGAAAGACAAAGAACTTAAAAAAGGCAACGAACTTGCGCTGTTTTTGGCGGAGTTGGCAAAAGATTCAAAGGCGTTTAACCCCGAAAAGGGCGCGAGTTTGGATCAGGTATTGGAACTGCTTGAAGAATCATTGGCGGCGGCGGCGCAAAAATCGCTTGCCGACAAGCCCGATGTTTCGGTAAAAATCAACAAAAATACGGGAGAAATTGCCGCGTACTCATATCTTACCGTAGTCGCCGACGACGAAATGGAAAATCCATACACTCAAATTACCGTAAGCGAAGCCAGAGAAGAAGAAGCGAGAGAAGAATACGGATACGGAGACGAAGAAATTGAAGTGGGTTATCAAATAATTCTTGAAGAAAATTTGGACGTAAGCAAGTTCGGACGAATGGCGATGTTGCACACAAAACAACTTCTTTCGCAAAGAATAAAAGACCACGAACGCGAAAAAATTAAAGCCGATTTCTCCGAAAGAGTGGGCGAATTGACTTCGGGCGACGTGCGCCATTTGGAAAAAGGCAACGTTATAATAGATTTGGGCAAAACCGACGCGACGCTTCCGAGAAATCAGCAAATAAAAGGCGACAGATACGCGCAGGGAGACCGCGTAAAAGGCATAATTTCCGAAGTAAAAGACACGCCGAAAGGCGCGCAGGTTATCCTTTCGAGAACTTCACCCGTATTTTTGCAACGCCTTTTGGAAGTGGAAGTTCCAGAGATTTTTCAAAAAGTCGTTCATATCGTAAAAGTAGAAAGAAATCCGGGCTATCGGGCAAAAGTCGCGCTCGAAACAAAAGACAATCGCGTAGACCCCGTCGGCGCGTGTTTGGGAATGCGCGGAAGTAGAATTCAAACTATTGTGCGCGAACTTTCCAACGAAAGAATAGACGTTTTTGTTTGGTCCGACGACGCGGTTACTTTGGCAAAAAGAGCGCTCGCTTCGGCAAAGGTTTCAAACGTAATTCCTGTGGACGCAAAAAAAGTCGTTATTGTTGTTCCCGACGAAGAACTTGCCAAAGCGATAGGAAAAGACGGCTCAAACATAAAACTTACGAGCAGATTTTTGGACAAGGAAGTTCTTATTTACGGAGAAGACGAATTTGACGATTTGAGCGAAGAAGAAAGAGCCAAAATCCTATCGCCAAAGGGCGAAGGAGTAAAAATAGCAGACGCCGACAATGTTATTTTCAACGAAGAGATTGGCGACGACGACGTTCACGAACTCGGCAAAGAAGAAAACGCAGAAGAGTCCGTAGGTACGCAACTCGTGGAAAAAGGCGCGTCGCAGGCGTTAAACGATTTGGAAAAATAAAAAAAGGACAAAATTTATATGGCAATTGTAAAAATTTCGCAATTGGCAAAAGATATGGGACTTCATACCGACGCCGTTATATCCGTGCTGCATAAACTCGGACACGCCGAAATTAAAGCGCACAATTCGACTATCGACGAATCGATAAAACAGCAAATTTCGGAAAAGATGAAGGAAGGCGCGGAAATGGCGAAGCAAAAATTCGCGACCGCGACCATAGGAAGCCGCGCCGAAAAAAGAAGAGCGTATATACCGCCGACAAACGCGGACGGCGGCGAAAACGCTACTTCCGCGCCAAATCATTCTGGAAACTCCGCGCACGCAAACGACGAAAACAGACGTCAAAGGCAATCGGGAAACAACAATAACAACAGAAATTCCGACGGCAATTCGAGACAAAAATCCGATTCCCGTTCGCACAACAGAGGCGAACGCGGAGACCGTGGCGAAAGAGGCGACCGCGGCGAACACAGAGAACGCGGCGAAAGAGGCGACCGCGGGAATCGCGGAAATTTTGACGGGCAACGTCAGCACGACGGCAACAGAAGCGAAAGAGGTTCGGGAGAACGCGGCGAACGCAGAGACGGGCAACGTAGCAATCAAGACGGACAGCGTAATCAGGACGGGCAACGTCAGGACGGGCAACGAAATCGGCACAATCGCGGGGGGCAACATCGGGATAATCGCGACAACCGTCCTAACGACGGTCAGCGAGGCGGAGGAAATAATCGCGACAATAGAGACAACCGCGATAATCGCCAAAACAGAGACGGAGGAAATAACGGCAATCAACGTCAGCATTCGTCGGGCGGACAACAGGGTGGACAACATAGCGGACAAAGGGATTTTCGCAATCGTTCAAACGACGGACAACGAAGCGGCGACGGTCAGCGCGGCGGTTATTCGGGAGGAAACAACCGCGATAATCGCGACAACCGCGACAACCGCGACAATAGAAACAACAATTCCGGTGGAAATAATAGAGATAACAGAGATAACAGAAACAACAGCGGCGGCGGATATAACAGCGGCGGGTACAATCGCGATAATAGAGGAGACAACAGGCAACATCGCGACAACCGCGACGGCAGAGACAATCGCGATAATCGCGACAACCGCGACAACAGACAGCATAGAGGAGATTTCTATAATCGCGACGGCAGAGACAGAAACGATGGCTATCGCGAAAAAAGCGATTCGAGCAATGTTATCGATTCTGCGCTTGCAAAAGAATTAGCCGATAAACAGGCGGTTTTGCAAAAAAACGAAGACCCTAACGCAAAAAAGAAAAAAGGCAAAAAACGCTCGGTAAAAGACAGAGTTGAAAAACATCGCGAAGAAGAGTTTGAAATGAAAGCGAACGTCCGCAAAACTATGACTCAAATCGGCGGCGGAAATGCAAAGAAAAAATACAAAAAAGAAAAAAGCGAAGAAAGCGGCGAAGAAGAAGAAAACAACATTATTCAGGTTAGCGAATTTATTTCGGTTTCGGAATTTGCGAAAATGGTCGAAGAAGATATTCCGAGCGTCATTTCAAAATGTATGGATTTGGGGCTTTTCGTTACGATAAATCAGCGAATCGATTTTTCTACAATTCAACTTCTCGCGGAAGAATTTGGATTTCAAGCGCAACTTTTAGAAGAATTTGAAGAGCAGGAATCCGAAGCCGAAGAAGAAAATAAACACGAATTATTTCCTCGTCCGCCCGTCGTAACGATTATGGGACACGTCGACCACGGAAAAACTTCGCTTTTGGACTATATTCGCCGAACAAACGTCGTTTCGTTTGAAATGGGCGGAATTACGCAGCATATTGCGGCTTATTCGGTTCAGACAAAACAGGGGGCGGTAACGTTTTTGGACACTCCCGGACACGAAGCGTTTGCGGCGATGCGCGCGCGCGGTTCGCAAATTACCGACGTGGTCGTGCTTGTAGTCGCGGCGGATTCCAGCGTAATGCCGCAGACAAAAGAGGCGATTGACCACGCGAAAGCGGCGGGAGTTCCTATTGTCGTGGCGATAAATAAAATTGACCTTCCTACCGCAAATCCCGATAAAATAAAGGGAGAACTTGCGAATTACGGCGTTTTGGTAGAATCTTACGGCGGAAAAGTGCAAAGCGTAGAAATTTCGGCGAAAAAAGGCACGGGAGTCGACGATTTGCTTGAACTTTTGGCTTTGGAAACGGGAATGTTGGAACTAAAATCGCCGCTCGAAGGAGCCGCAAAAGGCGTGGTAATAGAATCGGAACTTGACAAAGGAAAAGGCGCGCTTGCGACGGTTCTTATTCAATCGGGAACTTTGCGCAAAGGCGACGTTTTTTATACGGGAGTTTATAGCGGAAAAGTGCGTGAAATGCTTAACGAATACGGACATAAAATCAAGGAAGTTTTGCCCGGACACCCCGCGATAATTTTAGGACTTTCGGGAACTCCGCAGGCGGGCGATAATTTTAGAGTTTGCAAAACCGAAAAAGAAGCGCGCGAAATCGCCGCAAAAAGACGACTCGCCGAAAAGGAACGCGAACTTCGCAGTATGCAAAGCGTCGTTTCTTTGGCTAACCTTTCGCAGAAAATAAAAGACGGAAGAATGCTCGCGATAAACCTTATCGTTCGCGGCGACGTAGACGGCTCGGTAGAAGCGCTTGCGGGCGAATTGCAAAAATTATCCACAGACGAAATTAAGGTAAATATAATTCTTAAAGGCGTCGGCGGAATAAAGGAAACGGATATTATGTTAGCGCACGCTTCGGGAGCGATTATTATAGGATTTCATATAAATCCGAATCCGAAAATTAAATCGAGCGCGGCGGACGCGGGAATAGAAATCAAAACGTTCAGAATTATTTACGAGGCGATTGACCAAGTAAAAGCGGCTATGATTGGAATGCTTGCCCCCGACATAAAAGAAGAAGTTATAGGTCAGGTGGAAATTCGCGAATTATTTAAAATTCCAAAAATCGGTTTGGTTCCCGGATGCTACGTTATCGACGGAAAAGTAGAGCGGCACGCTTCAGCGCGGCTTATTCGCGACGACATAGAAATTGCCGATACGAAAATAGACACGCTTCAAAGATTCAAAGACCAAGTAAAAGAAGTCGCGACGGGATTTGACTGCGGACTTACGCTTGCAAAAGTATCGGATTATAAAATCGGCGACCGAATCGAAGTGTATAAAGAAGTGGAAATTAAACGCAAAAGTTTGGAGCGTTAAAATGCCCGAAAATTCGTGGTACGGCGAGCGAGTGAGCGAAAATTTGAAACGTGAGATTTTGTGGGTTATAACGAACGAAATGAACGACCCGCGTCTTGCGAAAACGATAATTGTGCCTAACGTAAATTTGGCGAAAGACAACCGAAACGCTACGGTTTTCGTTTCCGTTTTGGCGGACGAAAAAGAACAAAACGAAGCGTTGAAAGTTTTAAATAAAGCGGCGGGATTTATTCAATCGACGGCGGCGAAAAGAGTGAAAATTAAACATTTTCCTAAACTTTTTTTCAAATTGGACAAATCGTTTGAAAACCGAAACAAAATAGACGAAATTTTGGAGAACGTAAAAAATGATTTGGAATGATTTACTAAAAACCATAGCAAAAAACGACAAATTTTTAATTTGCGCTCACGAAAGTCCCGACGGCGACAGTATCGGTTCGCAGTTGGCGTTTTATAAATATCTAAAAAATATCGGTAAAAACGTCGCGATTTACAATAAAGATAAACCGCCGCAAAAATTTAGATTTCTCCCGAATTGCGGAGTAATAAGAGACGTTTTGGGAAATGAAAAATTTGACGTTTTAACGCTTATGGATTGTTCAAATTTGCAGAGACCCGCCATAGAAAATATAAACAAATTCGCTCCGAAAATCGTAAATATAGACCATCATCGCGACAATATGGAATTTGGCGACGTTAATTGCGTGGACGTAAAATCGGCGGCGACTTGTCGGATAATATATGAGTTTTTTGTTGAAAATAACATAAAAATAGACGCCGATATGGCAAACTGTCTTTTTGCGGGAATATTGACCGACACAAGCGGTTTTCAGTTTAACAACGACGACGGCTCGCTTTATTTGGTAGCAAACGATTTGGTAAAACGCGGCGCGAACAACGCGTTTCTTTTCAAAAAATTATTTGCGCAAAATTCGCTTGCGGCGTTAAAAATCCGCGCAAAAATTTGGGAAACTTTAGAATTTTACGCGCACGACAAAATAAGCGTAATTTCTATGCCGAAAAATTTACTTTCGGAATACGGCGAAGACAGTTCGGCGACGGAAGGAATGTCGAATTTGGCGATGAATTGCGAAAACGTGGAAGTCGGAGTTTTCGTAAAATACGACGATAAAGAAGTGCGCATTTCGCTTCGTTCGGCAGGAAACGTAGACGTCGGCGAAATTGCGGAACAATGCGAAATCGGCGGCGGGCATAAATTCGCGGCGGGCTGCACAATAAAAAACGTTTCCGTCAAAGAGGCGATTCGCATAATTGTAGATAAGATTTCTCAACGGCTTCCCGCGACTTGTTAAGCAATCCCGCCGTATTTTCGTTTTCTTGCGGAATTATCGCTTCCAAAATACGAATTTTAACGCAAATTTTTTTGCGAAAAATAAAACTTTCGCAACTCTTGCTCATAATCGGTTTTGAATAATGCAAAACTATCGGAAGTATGACAATATTCATTTCCTTTGAAATTTTGAAAGCGAGCGAATTAAACTTTTTAATTTTGCCGTCCAAACTTCGCGTTCCTTCGGGAAGAATTAACATCGATTCCCCGTTTTTAAGAAATTCGCGAATTTTTTCGTCCGCTTTCGTTATTCCGTTCGGAGTATATGAAATTTCCACAAAATTAAAAAGCGCAGATATCCAAGCAAAAAGCGGATTAAATTTATAAGACGATTTTACCAACGGAACGCTTGGAATATGTCCCATAATAATAAATCCGTCCAAAAAACTTTGGTGATTTGCAATTATTATTGCGTTTTTTTGAATATTTTCTAAACCCGTTATTTCTCCTACTTCGAGGACGTTAAAGAATTTCAACATATCGCGTACCGCCCATTTCATATATCCGCATAAAAATTTTGAAAAGACGTTTTTATGTTTTTTCAAAGGCAGAAAACATAAAGAAATCGGGACTATGAAAAGTAAATAAATTAAACCTGTAATTAAATACGCGAAGAGTATTAAAAGCGATTTTAACATTTTTTTTCCTTATTTTATGTGTGAAAATAAATTATATTTACCCCAAAAAAACGAAAAAAAGAAGAAAAATATGGAAGAATCTATAAGTATTGAAGAAATTCGCGAATTGGCGTTAAGGTATATTCAAGAAGACGAATGCGGCGTTATTCCCGCTCGCAAAGACGCATTTGCGCTACTTATTCGTCCGATTTCGGCGAAAAAAAAGGAATGGCGGCTTGTATGTTACGGTATGATTTCGGATTATACCGTCGATTCCGACGAAAAACCGTACGGAAAATGGATAACTATGAAATACGTTTCGTTCGATTCGTTTCCTCCCCGACCCGCATCGATTCGTTTGCAGCCGCCGCATATCGCAAAGGGGTATTTTCAAAGTTTTGACAGAAAATCCGAAATGAAAATTGTCGCAATTAGCGATTTCGTTGAAGACGGTTCAAACGAAAAAGAAGCGGAAATTCTGCAATTCCCGCCTCCGAAAAAAGATTAAATTCGGCAAAAGTTTTCTAATTTGTGGTTCCGGGAACCGGTTCAGATAGTTGTCCGCCTGTGCCGGAACCATAGGAACCTGTTAAAGCTTCCACCTTGTAATAATACGTCGTAGCGGTTGCTAATTTGCTACTCGTGTATGACAACGAATTTGTGTTGCCAAGTTTAGTATAAAGCCCGGAAGAACTTTCGCTAATGTAAACGTTGTAGGAATTGGCTCCCATTACGGCATCCCAACTGATAATTATACTGCTTGACGAACTGCCCACAGCCGTTACATTTACAGGAGCGTGCAATAACACAGTCGTATTAACGTAACTTGATTGGTCTCCCTCCAAAGCATCATTACGCGCTGATACTTTGTAAAAATAAGTAGTATTGAACGGCAATCCCGTATCGGTATATGTGTTTGTCGTCGAAGTGCCAATTTCGGTGTAAGTATCGTAAGAAGAAGATCTTTCGCTCTTATAAATACGATAACCCGTCGCGTTCGCAAAATTATTCCAAGTTATAGTTATACTGCTAGAAGTAAGGGATTCCGCTTTTACACCAGAAGGGGCTTTCAATAACGTAGTTGCGGAAACCGGCTCTGATAGAGACCCATTGTCAGTTTTCACCTTGTAATAGTACGTCGTAGCATCTGCTAAACCACGGCTCTCATATGATAAAATATTCGACCACGTACCACCTATCCTAGTATAAGGATCAGAAGAAGTTTCGCTAATATAAATTTCATAACCAGGGGCGTTGGCTACGGGTTTCCAACTGACAGTAATACTGCTTGACGAACTGCCTACCGCCGTTAAACCGCTAACTTTGTTGCTTTGGCTACCGCCGTTGTTGTTACCGTTGTTATTTCCGCCGTCAACACTCCCGTTATCGTCAGGGTCTTCGTCTTCTCCAAAAAAACTACACGCGGTAAAAAACAACGCAACGCACATAAACATCATAGCAATCGCTCGAATTGCCGCCAATTTTTTGATTTGAAAAGATACTGCCTTTTCTGCCATAAACCAACCTCCCGTAAAAAAGTTAATAATTGTATATTATGAAGGAAGCAACGTCCGAGAAAAAACAGATATGGCTGTCCTACCCATAATTATACGTTTTACGACAAATGTAGAATATAGCACGTTCTTTACTATTAAAATAAATACGGTACGTTACGGTAGGTAGAACAACCAATGGCAGTTTTACCGCAACGTGCGCAATATGGAATTAGTAAAGAACTAACGAATTATTGAGAACAAACCCAACAATTCTACATTTGTCGTGCTGCTAAAATAATATTTATGAAGAAACTCTGTCAAGGGCTAAAAATGTAATTTTTTATTTTTCTTTATTGATTTTTGGCAACGGCGGATAGTATATTGTTTGATTAGAAAAAACATTGCGAAAGAATTATGATATGAAGCGAAAACAAAAAATATTAAAAAATGTAAATATCGGCGGACATTTCTATCCGCCGAGTTGTTTTATCTTGTAACGTCTATGTTTGCGCCGATTCCCGCTCCGCTTGGCGATTGCGGCAACGACTGAACTAAATCTAATACTTGTTGCGCCGCAAAATCCTGCGTTTTTCTTAACATCGCTATATTTACCGCGCCTAAAACTTCGCCTCCGAGTGAAATTCCATCCATATTTTCCTCCTTGAAAAAATCCTCCTGTTTTGTATATCGGCAGAAAAAGTAAATACTTTAACGAAAAAATTTGTATGCGAACGAAATATTTATTTAAAATATTTATGAAAATGAAAAATTAACCGATAAATTACTTGAGAAATTATAAAGCAAGCGACTTTTTAAAGTAAAAACAATAATTTCAACAAATATTTCATTTTTACGCTTTGCAACATATTATTTTTATTACTTTAAACGTTATTATAACGTCGAAAGATAAGGAGCGACCGTTTATTATGAAAACGATTTTTATTGTGGACGACAGCGACATAAGTTTAGTCAACGGAAAGCAGGTGCTTGAAGAGCATTATCGCGTTTTTACAATGCTTTCCGCCGCGAAAATGTTTTCCCTTTTGGAAAAAGTTACGCCCGACCTGATTTTGCTCGACATAGAAATGCCCGAAATGGACGGTTTTAAGGTAATAGAACAACTAAAAGGCGACGAAAAAACATCAAGAATCCCCGTTATATTTTTGACGGGAACGGTCGACGAAAACATTGAAGCGCGCGGCTTTCAACTCGGCGCAATAGATTTCGTTACAAAGCCGTTTTCAAAATTATCGCTCATAAATCGCATAGAAAGCCACTTAAACGTTACCGAACTTATAAAAATGCGCACGGAACACATAGAAAAATTGCAAAACGGAATAGTTTCGGTTTTGGCGGACGTCGTAGAAAATCGCGACGAAACCACTGGCGGACACATCGAAAGAACGTCTTCTTACGTAAAACTTTTGCTCAACGAAATGGTACAAAGAGGCATATACAAAGAAGAATTGCAAAAAATGAGAAGAAATTGGAATATCGACGTCGTTTGCGCTTCCGCTCGGCTTCACGATATAGGAAAAATTGCAATTTCCGATTTAATTTTGAACAAACCCGGCAAATTATCCGACGACGAATTTACAAAAATAAAAGAACACGTCGTAGAAGGCGAACACATAATTGACCAAATCGCATCAAAAACGGGAAACGTAGAATTTTTGCGTTTTGCGCGGGCGTTTGCGAGTTATCATCACGAACGTTGGGACGGAAGCGGCTATCCACGCGGACTTGCGGGCGAAAATATTCCGCTTGAAGGCAGAATTATGGCTATCGCCGACGTTTATGACGCGCTTGTTTCCGACAGACCTTACAAAAAAGCGTTTTCGCACGAAAAAGCGGTAGAAATAATTGTAAACGATTCGGGAAGACAATTTGACCCGAAACTTGTGGAATTGTTTAAGGAAATAGAAGGAAAATTTTACGAAATAAGCGTCGCAAAAATACTCGGAGAAGAGAATGGAGATTAACCCGTTAGGCGACGATACCCTGAAAATAAGAGTTCAACCGATGTCGCGGCATTATATTTTGGCGGGACTAATTTTTTTAACGTTTAGTATTTTGTCCGTTTCGTGCTTTTTTTATATGAAAAAAATAGAACGCAGGCACTTATACAACGACGTTCAACGCATACTGACAAACACGCAAACGACTCTTTCTAATAATTTATTTGAAATGTCGACGCTTTTAAGCGCGGTTTCTCAATCCGTGCAAACTTTAATTTTGGAAGAAGACGGCGAAAAAAAAGTGCGCGGTTTTCTAAAAAGCGTAAATGAAGATATTATAAAAAATCCAAAAAATTCGTCGTTTTTTTTTAATTTGCAAGGATATTTTGAAATATTTGAAGACGCTTTTATAGACGGCGAAATTTGGAGTCCCGCACGAAATAACACCGTTACCGAAAGCGAATGGTATAAATCGGCGGTCGAGGCAAACGGCGAAATTGCGCTTACAAAACCGTATATGGATACGTATGGATTTTTTGTGGTATCTTACGCGGTTTGCATTTTTAACGAAGAAAAAAAACCGCTCGCCGCGTTAAGCATAAGTTTGCCGATAGAAAGAATAGCGCGGGAAACCGTCGACGCGCAACTTTCCAAAAACAGTTACGCAATAATTTTTAACGAGGATTTTTCGATAATCGTTCATCCCGATTCAAAGCGTTTGCAAACGCAAATAGACCAAATTACCGACGGCGAAGAAATTAAAAACGAAATAATTCAATTTGGATACGTTTTTGAACGCAAAACGCTTGACTACAAAGGAAACGCGGCTATTGCTTTTTTTAAGACGCTCGACAACGGATGGCTCATAGGCGTTTTAACTCCAAGCGACGAATATTACGAAAGCGTAAGAAATTTGGCGATTTTTATCTCTTTTTTCAGTTTTATCGCGTCGGCGGCTTTAAGCGTTATTTTAATAAATATTTCCGTTTCAAAAAACAAAGCCGACCAATATTCGGGAATGATGTTTAATTCCATACCGATTGCGTGCTGTTTGTGGGATAAAAATCACAATATTATCGCCTGCAACGCGGAAGAATTGATTTTGTACGGCGTGTCGAGCAAGCAGGAATGCCAAAAAAGATTTTTTGAACTTTCGCCCGAATATCAGCCGAACGGAAAATTGTCCAAAGATATGTTTAAGGAAAATATGGACAACGTATTTGCAAACGGCATTCCGTTAAGATTTGAATGGACGCATCAGAGTCCAAACGGCGAGCCGCTTCCCTGCGATATAATTTTAAAACGAATGAAACACGACAAAAAATATATTTTGGCGGCTTATAAATACGATATGCGAAAAATAAAAGAAAAAGAACATAAACTTGCCGAAGCGGACGAAAGAATGCGCATAATGTTTGACTCGACTCCTTTGGCGTGTTGTCTTTTGGACAGCGATTTTTCCGTAATGGATTGCAATTTGGAAGCGTTAAATATGTTTAATATGCGAAACAAACGCGAATTTTTTGAGAAATTTCGGGAATTTTCCCCCGAATTGCAGCCAAACGGAAAATCGTCGAAAAAATTGCGCATAGAATATATTGAAAAAACCTTCAAAACGGGACACAATAATTTTGAATGGACGTATCAAACTCCAAACGGAGAATTTATACTTTGCGACATTACCTTAACGCGAGTAAATTATAACAACGGACAAATTATAGCCGTGTATATAAAGGATTTGCGGCAGTTTTTAGAAGTGCAAAAAGAAAGGCATAAAGTAGAAATCGCGCAGGAAAGCAACAAGGCAAAGAGCAAATTTTTGGCGGCGATGAGCCACGAAATAAGAACGCCGATGAACGTTATTTTGGGAATTGCGGAAATTTTATTGCAAGACGAAAATCTTTCTTTGGACGTAAAAGAATCGATAAGTAAAATTTACAATTCGGCGGATTTATTACTCGGAATTATAAACGATATTTTGGATTTGTCAAAAATAGACGCGGGCAAAATAGAGATTGTTCCCGAAAAATACGACGTCGCAAGTTTAATTTGCGACGCGATAAACTTAAATATTACTCGCGGAAACAAACCGATAAAATTTTCGCTAAAGATAGACGAAAATATTCCGTGCGTTCTTTTGGGCGACAAATTGCGAATAAAACAAATTTTGAACAATCTTTTATCTAACGCCTTTAAGTTTACAGACGAAGGCGAAGTTAAACTTTCCATCTGCGTCGAAAAAGGAAAAATAGACGACGAAATAACGCTAATTTTTGTAGTTAGCGACACGGGAACGGGTATGACGGCGGACGAAATAGATAAAATATTCGTTGAATATTCGCGGTTTTCGAGCCGCTTAATAGAAGGAACGGGACTTGGAATGAGCATAACGCGAAATCTTGTAGAAATTATGAACGGCGAAATTTTTGTTGAAAGTCAGCCAAACGTCGGAACGACTTTTACCGTCCGACTTCCGCAAAAAATTGAAGACGAAAAAATTTTGGGAAAAGAATCTGCGCAAAATCTTGAACGCTTTCAATTTAACGGCATAGCGCGAAAAAAAATAATGCAAATAAATCGCGAATATATGCCTTACGGAAGCGTTTTGATAGTCGACGACGCCGAAACGAATATTTACGTCGCCAAAGGACTGATGATGCCATACGGCTTGCAAATAGACGCGGCGACAAGCGGCTTTCAGGCAATAGACAAAATTAGCGCGGGAAAAACTTACGACATAATTTTTATGGACCACATGATGCCGAAAATGGACGGAATTGAAACCGTAAAAAAAATCCGCGAAATCGGCTACAAAGAAACGATTGTCGCGCTTACCGCAAACGCGCTTTCGGGGCAGGCGGCAATGTTTATTTCAAACGGATTCGACGATTTTATATCGAAACCGATTGAAGTCCGCAAACTCGACGCGATACTGAATTTATACATTCGCGACAAACAGCCGCCCGAAGTTTTGGAAGTAGCGCGTCGGCAAAAATCAAACGAGCCGGACGAAATTAAAATATCGCAAAATTCAAGCGAATTATTAACAAAATTTTTCTGTCGCGACGCGCATAAAGCCGTAAAAGTTATGGAAACTATTCTTAAAAATATTACAAGTAAAACCGCTAACGAAGACGATTTGCGGCTTTTCGCCATAAACGCGCACACTATGAAAAGCGCATTGGCAAACATCGGCGAAAACGAATTGTCAAAAAAGGCGGCAAATATGGAAAAAGCGGCGAAAGAACAAAATTACGCGGCGATTTTCGACAACGCGCAAAAACTTGCCGACGAAATAAAAGCAATAATAGAAAAAATTGAAGAAGAATCCGACGAAACGCCGCAAGTTCAAGACGAAGACACGCAAGTGTTAAATCGCTACCTACAAACTATTTACGACGCTTGCGAGCAATACAACGAAAAGGCGGCGTCTGCGGCAATCTTGGAGTTGAAAGAAATACCTTGGACAGCCGCGACAAAGAGAAAGATAGACGAAATATTCGATTATCTTTTGCACAGCGATTTTGAAGAAGCGGCGGAGTTGGCAAAAGATATTATGGAAAAAAACGAGGCGTAACCGTAAAAAAACCGCAAAAAACAAAAAAATTCCGTTAATATATGTACGCAAAAACTATATTTTTAGGTTTAATATCGGCAAAAAAACTCTCAAAAAAGGATAATTAGTATGGCTACAATTCAAGAACTTCTTAAAAGAACGGCTGAAATGAGGGCGTCGGATTTGCATATAACAGTGGGCGTTCCGCCTATGTATCGCGTCGACGGCGAACTTGTTCCGCTGCCTGTGGAACGGCTTACAAGAGAAAATACCGAACAGTTGTCTTACAGCATTATGAACGAAAAACAAAGAAAAATGTTTGAACAAAACAAAGAAGTGGATTTTTCTTTTTCGGTAAAAGACGTCGGGAGATTTCGCGCAAACGTTTATTTGCAAAAGGGCGCGGTGGCGGCGGCTTTGCGTTCAATTCCGACGGATATAAAAAGTTTCGACGACCTGAAACTCCCCAAAGTAATACGCGGACTTATGGACCGTCCGAACGGACTTATTTTGGTAACGGGACCTACGGGTTCGGGAAAATCGACGACGCTTGCGGCTATGATTGACTTTTTGAACGTAAATCGAAAAGAGCATATTTTAACCATTGAAGACCCGATAGAATTTGTTCACAAACATAAAAATTGTATGGTAAATCAGCGCGAAGTTTTGCAGGACACAGATTCGTTTTCTGCGGCGCTAAAAGTCGCGCTTCGTCAAGACCCCGACATCGTGCTTGTCGGAGAATTGCGCGATTTGGAAACGATTCAGGCGGCGCTTTCCATTTCCGAAACCGGACACTTGACTTTCGGAACGTTGCACACAAACTCGGCGGCAAAATCTATCTCGCGTATAGTCGACGCGTTTCCAGCAAACCAAAAAGATACTATTCGAGCGCAACTTTCTATGGTTTTGGTGGCGATTATTTCGCAAACGCTCGTGCATAAAATCGGCGGCGGACGCTGTTTGGCGACCGAAATAATGGTTGCGACCGACGCGATACGCGCAATGATTCGCGACGACAAAACGCACCAAATTCCCGGTATGATGGAAATAAGCCAAAAAGACGGAATGCACACTATGAACAGCGATTTAGCCCGTCTCTACAACGACAGGCAAATAACGCTAAACGACGCGATATCGAAAAGTCCGAACCAAGAAGCGTTTAAGCGGCTTCTGCAAGAACAAGGCAGGTTATAATGGCGATTTATGTGTATTCGGGAACCGATAAAAGTCAGCAGCAAGTATCGGGAGAAATTAACGCAAAGGACAGAGACGAAGTCATAAGTTTGCTTCGGGCGAAAAAAATTCGCGCCACTATGATTCGCAAAAAGCCGAAATCTCTTGGACTTGCGGCGTTTACCGGCGGCGTAAAAGTGGACGATTTGTCGCGTTTTACCCGTCAATTTGCGGCTATGGCTTCGGCGGGTTTGCCGCTTGTGCAATGTATGGATATTTTGGCGGAACAAACCGAAGCGAAGGTCTTGCAGGAAGCGCTTAAAAAGGTTTCGATAGACGTTCAGAGCGGTAACACTTTGGCGGATTCTATGAGAAAACACACAAAAATTTTCAGCGAATTATATTGCAATATGGTGGCGGCGGGCGAAAGTTCGGGCGATTTGGACGGAATTTTGAATCGTTTGGCGTCGTATATGGAAAAAAGCAGTCGTCTGCAAAGAAAAATTAAGGGAGCGATGGCTTATCCGCTTATTCTTTCCATAATAGCGACGGGAGCGACGGCGGTTTTGTTGGTATTCGTCGTTCCGCAGTTTGCGGGAATGTTTACGGATATGGGAGGAGAACTTCCCGCGCCTACCCGCATAGTTATGGATATTTCCGATTTTCTGCAAAAATATATTTTGCTTATGATAATAATGGGCATAGTTACCGCTATCGTTTTCGGTCGTTACTACAAAACCGAACCCGGACATTATATGGTAGATAACATATTGCTTCACATTCCCGTTTTGGGAGATATGTTGCGAAAAACCGCCGTTTCAAGATTTTCGGAAACTTTATCGACGCTTTTGGCTTCGGGAGTGGGAATTTTGCAGGCGCTCGACATTACGGCAAAAACTTCAGGAAACAAGGTTATCGAGCAGGGACTTTTGGGTTCTTTGGAAAAAATAACCGCAGGACACACCATTGCCGAACCGCTTGAACAGACGGGTTTGTTTCCTCCTATGGTAACGCATATGATAAGCGTCGGCGAAAAAACGGGCGATATTTCGTCTATGCTCGAAAAAGTAGCCGCGTTTTACGAAGAAGAAGTAGACGCCGCCGTCGACGCGGTTATGTCGATGATGGAGCCGATAATGATTGTCGTAATGGGAACAATTATCGGCGGACTGCTTATCGCTATGTATCTTCCGATGTTCGATATGGTGGGACTCGTTGGATAAGGAAAAATCGTAATAAATGGTGGAATTTACTCACGTTACAAAAAAATACGACAACGAATTTGAAGCGATTTCGGATTTGTCGCTTTTTATCGATAAAGGCGAATTTGTGTTTTTGACGGGGCAAAGCGGCGCGGGAAAAACGACGATGCTTAAACTTATATATCGCGAAGAAGTTCCCACAAGCGGAACCGTAAGCGTGTGCCGAATAGAAACGCAATCGAAAACTCCCGTCCGCGATTTACGCAAATCCACGCCGTTTTTAAGGCGAAAAATCGGAATAGTTTTTCAGGATATTCGACTTTTGAACACGTATTCGGTTTACGATAACGTGGCTTTTGCGGCGCGCATTTTGGGCGGAAGCGAACAGAGCATAAAAAAGCGCGTTTTCAAATCTTTGGCGGTTGTGGGACTTGCGCATAAAATTTGTAATTTTCCGCTTCAACTTTCGGGCGGAGAACAGCAAAGAGTAGCGATAGCAAGAGCGATAGTAAACGAACCGCTAATTTTAATAGCGGATGAGCCGACTGGAAATTTGGACAGGGCGATTTCGGACGAAATATTTTTACTTTTGCAGGAAATAAACAACTGGGGAACCACCGTAGTAATGTCGACGCACGACTTATCGTTTGTAAATAGAACAAGTTATCGCGAAATCGTTTTAAGCAAAGGCAGAGTGATAAAGGGAAAATCAAATAAAGTCAAATCGGAAAAAAATCTGACTTAACTTTATTCTCTTTATTTTTTAACGGTGGGAATGCCTTTTGTAATGCCCGACTGATGCTTGAAAACATATTCTTCAAAAGCGTTTTGAGTTCCGAAAATCTTTATTTTTTCGTCGACTTTGTGCGCTTCAATATATTCTTCGACCGCGTCGCTCGGCGATAAAAACACTATGTATTTTCCCGAAGATTCCTCTATTTGGTCTTTGAATTCGTAAATCGGCTTTACGCCCGCGTCGTCGATTTCCATAATGCTTTCGAGTTTTATCGCTAAAACTTGACCGGGCATTTTTCTCGTTTCTTCGAGCGCGGCTTTTATTTTGTCCGCAAATTCGCCTTTAAGCATTCCCGAAAAATCAAGCATAATGTGCCTGTGAAATTTGGAAATAATGTAATCCAAAAACGGTTCGACGATGTTGTTCAATTCGTTTTCGTCGTTAATTGCGCCTTTCGCTTCAAAGCGATTTACCAATTCTTTAATCACTTTCGCCGGAATATGCGTCGTAACGGAAATCTGCTGAATTGGAATATTCCGCTGATAAAGTTTGTATATTCTGTAATAAATATTCATAGTTTCTAAACCTTTTTCCGCTGAATTTATCAGCCAAATGTTATTTTATCGGCAATAAATATACGTTTTGCCGCAATTTTGCCGCAAATAATTTTTATAAAAAAGGAATTTTATGTTTAAAAACTTTGTCGTTTCGCTTTTTTATGCGTCTTTTGCGTTTTGCGCGGTAGAACCGCTTAACGTATTAAATTTCGCGGCGACAAACGGCGCAAACGATATAGTTACGCAAAACGACACGCTTTGGATTGCGACAAACGGCGGACTTGCGCAGTTTCAAAGTTCGAGCGAAAATTTTATCGCGCTTCATCACTCGCACCAGCATTTTCCCGATATTTCGCTTTCCGCCCTATGCGTCGACGGCGATATACTTTGGATAGGAAGCGAAAACGGATATTTGTATCGTCGCCAAAGAAGAGGACAAAAAATTTACGACGATTTATTTGTCGTCAAAAGCAAAATAAACGTTATAAAACCTTATGAAAATTATTTAATTATAGGACACGAAAAAGGAATGTCCGTTTTTGACGCGAAAAAAGGAAAAATTATTTCTACCAAGCGCAATTTTGACGATTTTGGCGCGGGCGGCGTAAGTTTAATCGAGATAAAAAGCGACACGCTTTGGGCGGTAATAAAAAGCGGCGCGACAAACGGAGTCGTCAAATTAGAAAAGTTTTCGAGTTACATAAAAGAGCCGAAATTCGGCGACGATTCGCCTTTGGCGCAGCAAGTTCCTTGGCAAACGCTTGAAAATTCGCTTGGAGAAGTTAAAACGCTTATTTATCAAAACGGTATAAAATATTTTGAAAATTTTGCGTTATTTGACGAAAATTACAGAATCGAATACGAAAATGATATTTTAAAAGATAGATATATTTTGATTAAATACGATAATTCGGGCAAAAAAATCGCCGAAAACGATTCGTTTGGCAACGCTATAAATTTTTTGAAATACGTAAACGGAAATATCGCCGTCGGAACGAAAACCGATTTTTCTTGGTTTGTGGATTTTGAAAACGATAAAAATAACAGATGTCTTGTAATTCCCGGTTTTTTTAACAGCACAAGCATTGAAAAATTATTTGTCGACGACGAACAGTCGCTTTGGATACTGCCAAGATTGATACAGGATGGACGCGGCGACGACGGATGGTGGGTTTCGCTTGCAAAAATGTCCAAAAACGGCAAAATTGACCGCTACAACGAACATTGGGATGGATTTGGACATTTGAGCAAAGGATGTCCCGATTTTACCGCCGTCGCGCAAAGCAAAAATAAAATGTATTTCGGATATTGCGGCGACCCTTTGAGAGAATACGATTTGAATACCGGCTCGTGGAGCGTATGGGTTTTGGATACGAGAGAATATGTCGATTATCCGTCGTTAGTGCCGAATTGGGGCGGAGAATGGTACGGATATTATTGGCTTAAAGTAGACGCTTTAATTACAGACAAAAACGGCGTGGTATGGGGAACTTACTGGCGCGATTTGAAACTCGGATTCGGCGTTGAAATACCGCTTGTTTTCGCGTTTAATCCGCAAAAAGAACAATTTCGTTATTTGCTGATTAGCGGACGGGACGATTTGGTTTTTCCTAATAATTTTGCGTTTAGCGGCAGAGGCGATTTGCTTTTAGGATTTGCGAATAAAGACGAATTGTGGGTAATCGACGCGAACAAAGACCCGTTCGATACGAAAATAGAAACTATGAATTATAGAAAAGATACCGTTTTTGCCGAAAATAACGTAACAAAATTGCAAACGACGGGAGCGGGAAATATTTTTGTCGGCACTTTTGGCGCGCCGCAAATTTTTGCTTACGATAAATCCTCGTCGTTAAAACCGCAATCGATAAAAAATCTTCCCGAAAGATTTATCGCAAAAACAAACGACGTCGTTTTGGAATATTGCGACACGCTGTTCGGTTTTGACGGCGAAAGTATGGAAATAAGAAACGTATTTTGGATAGCAAACGCAAACGTCGGCGCGCAACGGGCTGTTATAAGCGAGTATTTGTCGCCGAGCGGCGTCCTTGATTCCGCTGTTTATGATACCGCGCAGACAATATTTTCGCTTAATCCGACAAGCGGCGCAATAAACCAAGAAGCGTTTTCTCTCGCCGTCGATTCTATACAGAATTTTTTGTGGGTCGGAGGCGATAAAGGACTCACAAGAATACGGCTGCCGCAAAGAAATTCCGCTTCTTCGCAGGCAAACACCGACTTTTTGTTTCCAAATCCGTTGTCGCTTACTATGCACGAATTTATTTCGATTCCCGGCGCTTCGCAAAATTCGCTCGTCGATATATATACGGTTTCGGGAAAATTAGTCGCGCATCTTGACGAAAACGGCGCCGAATGGACGAGAAACATCGACGGAAATTCTTTTTACAGATGGAAAGCGCCAAAAAATATTGCACCGGGAACATATATCGTCGCGGTGAAAGAATACGAAGGCGAAAAAATCGCGAGAAAAAAAACAAAAACGTATAAATTGGTGGTGCTCCCTTGAAAATAACGGCGACAATTACGACTCGTAACCGCGTGGAACAACTGAAAAAAGCGGTGAAATCTGTGGAAAGTCAAACGCTTTTGCCCGACGAATTGATTATTATCGACGACAACTCTTCTGACGGCACAAAAGAATATTGCGAAAATTTACAAAAAAATTCAAAAATTTCGATAATTTATTTTCGAAACGAAATTCAAGTCGGTTCAAATAAATGCAGAAATCAGGCGATTGAGCGGGCAAACGGCAAATATATTGCATTTTTGGACGACGACGACGAGTGGCTTGCCGAAAAATTACAAATTCAATACGAAACGATAACAAAAGAAAACGCCGATTTGGTTTATACGGGCGTTCAAATGACGGACTCGGACGGGAAAAAAATTTCGCGGCATTTTCATAAAAAACCGCTTTTTTTAAGTCCTAAAATCGCGATTTTGTTCATAAATTATCCGGGAACGACTTCCTGTTTGATGTTTAAGAGCGATTTTTTGAAAAAAACAGGCGGATTTAACTTGAACATTCCTTCGTTGCAGGATTATGAAATCAGCGTTCGCGCAATCAGAAACAACGCGAAAGTAGCGGGCGTCGACAAAATTTTGGTAAAATATTGCAACGCAAGCAATTATTCAATAATTTCTTCCCCCGATAAATTTTTCGCGGCGAGTAAGATTATAATTAAAAATTGCCCGAAAATATATTTGATTTTCCAAATATTCGGATTGACGAGATTATTTTTGTCGCGTCTAAAAATTAAAGCGTTTAGAAATAATTTGTTTCGCAAAAAAAATTAAAATTTTATCTCATACGGATTTTTCCGCAAACAAAACTTTCAATTTTTCGCTTATTTTTTCCGGAGAATTATTTTTTTGCGCGTATTCAAAACAATCTTTGCCGAGTTCAAGCAAACGATTGTAATCGTCGGAATAATTTTGATATAAATCCAATATTTTTTCTTTCAAAATTTCTTTGTGTCGCCGCGAATTTTCATATTCGTAAGCAAAAAACATATTTTTATTTTCAATATCGCTTAAAGTGCCGTTGTTTGGACTTAACACCGTTCTTTTATAAGAAAACGCCAAAATAACGCTTCCCGAATTAAGTGCGCTTTCCAAATTATACGGCGTTGCTAAAATATGATTTTGCGCAAAAATTTGCGGAATTTTGTTATCGTCTATAAATCCGAAATCATACTTTATATTTTTATTGTTTGCAATTTTTTCGCGTAATTTTTTCGCGTAATTTTTTTGCGCGAAACCGTAAATAGACAATTCTAAATTTTCCAAATTTAACTCGTTAAACGTATCGATAAGCAATTCCACGTTTTTGTACGGTTTTATCATTCCAAAAAAAAGTAATTTTAATTTATCGCCGCAAATTTTATTTTCGGCAATTTTCCCATAGGTTTCAATATAATTAGGATGCGGAATATACGCTATTTTTGCGGAAAAATTTGGCGAATCGTTAATTTTTTTTAACTCTTTTTCGCTTATTTTTGAATGAATTATTATTTTATCCGCAAAATTAGCGATAATTTTCATTTTTAGCGAACTTAAAAACTTATTTTTTGTATCGTGCGGAAGTTTATTGTGCATTACCCAAATAATTTTTTTGTTTGTTATTTTCAAAAGCAACATTACGACGATAAATTTTATAAATTTCCTACTTTCATACCAATTAAGCACGAAATTTTTATGCGAAAAAAAATTTTTAACGCTGAATTTTGCGACGTCGGCAAACGAGCCGTAAGCGTTTTTCATCAAATCTATATATTTATTATATTGGTTGTCAAAAGGAGAAAATACGATTTTTATTTTATTCAAAAATTTACCTCACAAAAACTTTCCGTAAATTTTACTATACGCTTGCGCCACATTTTCCCACAAAAAATTATTAAAAATAAATTCTTTCATTTTTTTTTGCTCGTTTTTATCCTTTTTTAGCGCGATTTTAATTCCCGCCGCAATAGAATCTACGGAATACGGGTCGATATAAACCGCGAAATCCTTAAAATAATCTTTCGTGCCGCCAATAGGAGTGGTAACTATTTGCGAACCCGCAAGAGCCGCTTCCATAGAGGCAAGTCCGGGCGTTTCAAGCCAAGAGGGAAGCACGAAAACTTTCGCGCTTGCGTAGGCGCTCGCAAGCATTTCGGACTTGTGGTCAAACATTCCTATATAGCGAATTTGCGGATATTTTTCCAATTCCGCCTTGCACAATTTCCCGTAATTACTTTCGGTATGAAACGAGCCGATAATATACGACGGGCTATCTATTTTTCCAAGCGCTTTAATCATATTCAGTCCGTTTTTGCGTTCTTTTCCAAGCATAGTAACGGATAAAATAATATCGCTTTCGCCGTATTTTTTCTTAAATAATTCTGGACTCGCGTTTGCGAATTTTTTATCTACGCCGTTTGGAACGACAATAATTTTTTCTTCGGGAATTTTGAATAACTGTCGAATTTGCTTTGCTTCGTCGCTTGTGTTCGGCATTATAAATTCGGCGTTTTTCATAACTTCGTGCGAATAATCAAAAACCGATTTCGTTCCCGAATCAAAATGCGAAATAAATTTTGTAATTGCGCGTATTCCCGCAATTTTCCAAAACGGATGTCGCGTATAAAAAACCGACGAAACCAACTGCGGAATGCGTTTTTCATAAAGCGTTCGCGATAAATGGTGCATTTCATAATTTGCCGAAAATATATGAAACGCCCCGACGTTTTGCGGATTTATCGTATCCCAAGTATTATAAATTTCTACGGGCAAACCGAACTCGCGGCACGCTTCAAACGTTTTTCTCGTTTGCGTCGCCACTCCGCCGTTCGTAACTCCCAAAGAATGCGTTCCTGTTAAATATATTTTTTTAGACATTTTTTTTACCTCTCAAAAACCTTAATTTAATACGGCAGCGCGTACAATACTGTTTCGCATCGAGCCGTGCGCGCCATTTCGGATAAATATTTTCCGTGATGCCGAACGTAAAGTTTATATTCCGATTCTAAATTTCGGACGTATTCCGCAATACGAATCATATCGTCTTCGCTGTGATAAATAGATATAGCCAATTTTGGTTTATCTCTTAAAATCGTTTGTCGCGCGCCTTTCAAAGCGTTAAGTTCCGCGCCTTCTATATCCATTTTTATGAAAGAAACGTTTGTCAAATTCAAGTTGTCTATCTTTTTTACCTGTATGCCGATATTTGAATCGTCGACTATTTTTGCGCCGCCGAAGCCGCCGCCGTGATGCGGCTGCAAATGTCCGACGTCAAAACAAACGTCTCCGTCTTTGTCGTAAACGCCGGCGTTTATTAGAGTTATTTTGGAGTTGGAACCGTGTTTTTCCTGCAATTTCGCAAAATTCTCCAAACAAGGTTCAAAAGCGATTATTTGCGCGTATTTGCCGTCCGTTTGCGACAGAAAAACGTCAATAGTATCTCCCGTATATGCGCCGCAATCTATAAAAACTTCGTTTTCGTTAAGTTTCAACTCTTCAATAAAATATTGCGATTCTTCATAACACGAAAACGGATAATCTTTTTCTTTGTAAGTTTGACGAAATTTTATAATTCCAAGATACGTGTCTTTACTTTTTTCGTCGGCTAACATATTTGCCACAGCCGCAATTCTTTCGGTATTTTTAGCGTAAAAACGGGAAATTTTATAAAGAGTATAAGAGCAATATAAATGCCGCGCTATAATCCAAACGGGATTATTTTTTAAGAATTTATATTTGTTCCCCAATCTTTTTATTGTTTTCAAGAATTTGCCGTCCACTCGTTCTCCTTTTTGATATTTTATAACCGCTAAAATAATTTTTGTTTGCGGGAAAATGAAAATTATTTGCCAATTTCCAAATTTTTATTTAATTTTATGTTTTACAAGCGGCAAAAAAGTATTTTCTCCCTTAAAATATAACGAAAGTGAGAAAAAATGAGCGTATCAGCAGGAATAGTCGGGTTGCCAAACGTAGGAAAGTCAACTATTTTTAACGCGATTTCGTCGGGAAAAGCGGAAACGGCTAATTATCCGTTTTGCACCATTGACCCAAATTCGGGCGTCGTGAGCGTTCCCGATATTCGTTTGGAGCAAATTAGCGAAATTATTCCTACGAAAAAAATTGTTCCCGCGCTTTTGGAATTGGTGGATATTGCAGGACTCGTAAAAGGCGCGTCGACGGGCGAAGGACTTGGAAATCAATTTTTGGGGCATATAAAAAGCGTAAATGCGATTTTGCACGTCGTGAGATGTTTTGACTGCGCCGAAATTACGCACGTCGACGGCTCCATTGACCCAAAACGCGACGTCGGCGTTATCGATACCGAACTTATGTTGAAGGATTTGGAAACGCTTGAAAAAAGCAAAGTTCGCCTCGAAAAAATGCGAAAAGTCGGCGACAAGGAAGTTTCGGCAAAATTGGAAGTTACGACAAAAGCGATTGAACAGATAAATAACGGAATTCCCGCAAGAACCGCGCTTTCGGACGATGAAAAACCGCTTTTATCCGAACTTCATCTTATTACAATAAAGCCGGTTTTGTACGTCGCAAACGTCGACGAAGCGGGACTTAAAGAAGACAATAAATTTGTAAAAGAGTTGCAAGAAATTGCCGAAAAAGACAACGCGCTTTGCATAAAAATCAGCGGAAAAATAGAAGAAGAACTTGCGGAATTAGAAAAAGACGACAAATTGGAATTTTTGGCGGATTTGGGACTTACCGAGCCCGGTCTCAACGTTTTGGCGAGAGCGGCTTACGATTTATTGGACTTGCAAACGTTTTTTACGGCGGGCGAAACGGAAAATCGCGCTTGGACTATAAAAAAGGGCTTTACCGCGCCTCAGGCGGCGGGAGTTATTCATTCGGATTTTGAACGCGGATTTATAAAAGCGGAAGTTTATACGCTCGCGGATTTGCTTGCTTATAAAAGCGAAACGGAGATTAGAAATCACGGCAAAATTCGGCTTGAAGGCAAAGATTACGTCGTAAAAGACGGCGATATTATGTTTTTTAAGTTTAACGTTTAGGATATAAAAAAAATGAAAAAAAATTTGAAAAAACTTTGGCGTTGGTTTTTTTGGAAAATAAATTCCGGTATCGTTCCGCTCATAGTTTGGGCGAAATATGGAAAATTTTTGAAATTTGAAGGCGATAAACTGCCGAAAGCGCCGTATATTATGTTGTCTAATCACGCAAATCTTTTAGACCCGTGGATTGTATGCCACGCTTCAAAAACGCCCGTTTCCATAATGATGAACGAAGACGGATTTAAGGCGCCTTTCTTTCGTCGCTGGTTTCTTAAAAACATAGGCGCGTTTCCCAAAAAAAAGGGACTTTCGGACATCGGCTCTATGAAAAGAAGCATTTCGGAAATTAAAGCGAATTATCCGCTTATGATTTTTCCCGAAGGACAAACTTCTTGGGACGGCGAAACGCAGCCGATTTATCCGGGGATAGAAAAAATGTCGCAAAAATTAAACGTTTCAATCGTTATGCATCGAATTGAAGGCAACTTTATCGCGCATCCGTGGTGGGCGGAAGACGACAGAAAAGGACAAATCATCGTTCATAGAAAAATTATAGACGCCGAAACGGTCAAATCGAAAAATTTTGAAGAAATTCGCGGCGAAATCATAAATTATATAAAACATAACGACGTTGAAAAATCGAAAAACAATAAATTTTCGGGCAAAAATCTCGTTTCGGGAATGGAAAATCTGCTTTGGATTTGTCCGAGTTGCAAAGAATTGGAAAAATTAAAATTTGAAAAAAATTCTATAATTTGCGAAAAATGCAAAAAAGAACAAACTTTTAACGCAAATTTATATTTAGAAAATCCCGAAAACGAAATTACAAATCTTTACGAATGGGTAAAAATGCAGAAAAATTTTGCAAGAAATTTAATAGAAAACGCAAAAGCGGACGAAATTTTGTGCGAAAGCGAAAAGGCGCGACTCGTTCAAAGCGATTACGGCGGACTAATCGCGACGCTCGATTTTGGAAAATTGAGAATATATAAAGAAAAACTTTTATTTTTGGGCGATTCGGCAAAAATTGAAATCGCGGTAAAAAATATCGTCGCTCCCGTTTTCCAAAGGAAAAATATTGTTCAATTCGAACACGAAAAAAACGAACTCAAATTTATGTTTTTGTATAATTCTATGATGAAACCGTTGTGCTTTTTGCGCGAACTTACCGGTTGGCAAGAAGCCGAAAAACGCGGTTATTTTATATAAAATAAAAAATTAAAGTAATTTTTCGTTTTTTTTAATGTATAAAAAGTATTTTATTACCCGATGACTCAATTTGCCGCACTTTAATTCTTACGAAGAGGTTGTTTATGGTTGAAGAAATGATAAAAGAACTCGATAAAAAGGTAGAGTTTTTAATAAATAAAAACGTTCAATATACTCACGAAATTACGCGACTGCGCGGACTTCTTGACGAGGCAAACAGCAAACTTTTTGCGGCGCAAAATTCAACGCAAAAAGAAAACGGAGTAAATTTGGACGAGTTAAAACCGCTTGCCGATAGTATTCTCGCTCGCATAGAAAAAACAAACGGAGAGTAGGTTATGCTTGAACAAAAAATAAAAATAGACAATAAAGAATACACGGTTCGTTCGGCGGACTGGGACGGCGACGTTTTAAAAGAAGCCGCCCAGCAACTCGAACAGGGAATTTTATTTTACAAAAAAACAAAGGATGAAATTAGCGCGGTAGTACTTGCCGCGTTGGCATTTGCGTATGATTCGGTTTCTAAATCGAGGGAGCCGTTTGATATGCAAATTAAAAATTCGTTGCTAATTGAAGCGCAACTGCAAAAAATTTTGCAAAAAATCTTAACACATATTCAATCGCCGACAGAAAGCGGCTTGAAGTAAAGGAGTGAAGCGATGGACTTAACGATAATTTTGATAGGACTTATCGGATTAGTGGTGGTAATTGTAGTGTTTGTTTTGGGGCTGAAATGGAAAACGCTGACGGACAAAAATTACCTTGACTCAATAAGGGCAAACGCCGAAAGAGAAAAGCAGGAAATAATTGAAAACGGCAAAATTGCGGCGGAGTTGGCAAAAAAAGAGGCGCTTTTGGAAGCGAAAGAAAATTTGGTCAGAGAAAAACTCAGAGCGGACGACGAAATTAAGCAGAGAAAAGAAAAAATATACAATATGGAGAACGATATTCGCGACCGTATGAAAGCGTTGCGAGACAACGAACACGAAGTTGAAGAAAAGGAAAAAACCATTTATTCCCGCGAAAATTTTCTTGCGGGCAGAGAAAAAAGCATAAGTTTTAAGGAAAAAGAACTTTCGCGTTTAACTCAACTGCAAAACGAAAAATTGGAGCGCGTAGCAAATATGACGCAAGACGAAGCGAGAAAAATTCTCTTGCAAAATCTTGAACATCAAATTCGACACGAAAACGCCGAAATGATAAAAAAACACACCGACGAAGCCAAAGAAAAAGCCGACGAAGAAGCCAAAGAAATAGTTTTGCAAACGATTCAACGCGTCGCGGCGGACGTAACGGTAGACGCGACGGTCGCGGTGGTTCATCTTCCAAGCGAAGATATGAAAGGGCGAATTATCGGGCGGGAAGGACGAAATATCCGCTCGTTTGAAGAATTTACGGGCGTAGACGTTATAGTAGACGACACGCCGGACACGGTTGTTCTCTCTTGCTTTGACCCGGTTAGGCGCGAAGTTGCGCGTCTCTCTTTGGAACAGTTAATCGGAGACGGACGAATCCATCCGGGAAGAATAGAAGAAGTCGTGAACAAAATGCAAAAAGAAATCACAAAAAAAATGAAACAGGCGGCGGACGAAATTATGCTCGATTTGGACGTTCACGGACTAAAACCCAAAATCGTAGAATTGCTTGGACGACTAAAATATAGAACGTCTTACGGGCAAAACGTTTTGCAACATTCGCACGAAGTCGCGGTTATGTCCGGACTTATCGCCTCGCAGTTAGGATACGACCCGAAAAAAGCAATTCGCGCGGGTTTGCTTCACGATATAGGAAAATCCATAGACCGCGAAAACGAAGGAACGCACTCCGCTTTGGGCGCAACTATCGCGGAAGAAGCGGGCGAAGACAGCATTATTTGCAACGCAATAGCGGCTCACCACGAAGACGTTGCATCGACTTCCGTTTATTCGGTTATAATTCAAGCGGCGGACACTATTTCGTCGAGCAGACCGGGAGTTCGCAAAGAAACGCTGACAAATTACGTAAATCGTTTGACCGAACTTGAAGCGATTGCGACGAGTTTTAAGGGAGTGGAAAAGGCATTTGTTATTCAGGCGGGTCGCGAAGTTCGCGTTATGGTTATGCCCGGAGAACTTAACGACGCGCAAGCCGAAGAATTAGCGCGAGAATTAGTGAAAAAAATAGAAGCGGAAATGGGATATCCCGGTACAATTAAAGTAACGACAATCCGCGAAGTTCGCCATACGGAAGTGGCAAAATAAACAAAGAAAAAGCAATTTAAGGAGAAATAATAAATGGCAGAAAAAAAGAAAGAAACGAAAACCGAAGCGCAGGGAGCGGCAAAAACCGAACTTTTGAAAACCGCTTTAAATCAAATTGAAAAAGAACACGGAAAAGGTTCAATAATGCGTTTGGGCGATTCGGGCGCGACGACTCCGATAGAAACAATTTCGTCGGGGGCGATTTCGGTCGATATCGCTTTGGGAGTCGGCGGATTTCCGAAAAGCCGAATTGTAGAAGTTTACGGTCCCGAATCGTCGGGCAAAACGACTCTTGCGCTGACCGCAATAGCAAACGCGCAAAAAACCGGCGGAACAGCGGTTTTGGTCGATGTGGAATATGCGTTTGACCCGTCTTGGGCAAAAACTTTGGGAGTCGACGTGGATAATTTGATTTTAAGTCAGCCCGATTCCGGCGAACAGGCGCTTGAAATCGTAGAAACGTTGGCAAGAAGCGGCGCGGTCGATATTATAGTTTTGGATTCCGTCGCGGCGCTTGCTCCACAAGCGGAGATAGAAGGCGATATGGGAGACAGTCACGTAGGTTTGCAGGCGAGAATGATGTCGCAAGCGATGCGAAAACTTACGCCGATTATTTCAAAGACCAACACTTGTCTTATTTTTATAAATCAGTTGCGTATGAAAATCGGCGTAATGTTTGGAAATCCCGAAACGACGACGGGCGGAAACGCGCTAAAATATTACGCGAGCGTAAGAATTGACATTCGCAAAAAAGAAACGATAAAAGAAGGCGAAGATATTTTAGGAAATCGCGTTCACGTAAAAGTGGTGAAAAATAAAGTTTCCCCGCCGTTTAAGGAAGCGGATTTCGATATTATTTACAACGAAGGAATTTCGACTGCCGGCGATTTGCTCGACGTTGCGACCGCCGACGGAATCATAGAAAAAAGCGGCTCTTGGTTTTCGTATAACGGCGAAAGAATAGGACAAGGACGAGAAAACGCAAGAGCGTATCTTTCGCAAAATCCGCAAATATTCGCCGAATTGGATAAAACGGTAAGAACCAAACACGGATTATTGAAATAAAAATGCGCTTTTTTTATTATAATTAACATTTTTTTGTAACAAAATCGATATTCGCAGTAACTAAATAACTGAATGAATGGAGGGAAAATTGCTTGATTTGCCGCTTAACGATTTGCAAAATTGGGAAAACGGACGAGGTTTTAAGAAAATTTACGATTACTACGCTCCTTTTGTCTGGCGCGTCGTATTTCGTACACTCGGAAACGAAAGCGACGCGAAAGTCGTTTTGCAAAGCGTTTTTATAGTAGTGCATAAAAGCATAAAAAATTTTCGTTTTGAAAGCGCGTTCTCAACTTGGATTTACAGAATTTCTTTGAACGAAACGATGAAATTTATAAACAAGAGAAAAAGTAGAAGAGAATTGCCGCTCAACGAAAATATTGAAGTAAAGGACAGCGAAGACGAAATTAGCGACAAAAATTTGGTGAAAAATATTTTGGACACGCTTTCCGCAGAAGAAAAATTTTTGCTTGTAAGCAGAGAAATTGACGGAATTCCGTTTGAAGAGTTAGCGGAAATTATAGGCGAAAGTTCGGGTTCGCTACGAGTAAAAATCTCGCGGCTTAAAATAAAAATAAGGGAGAATTTTGATGAAAACGTATGATGATTTTATTGCGCAGGTAGGCGGCGTGCCACCTCTTCCGCAGGGAGTTTACGGGAAAGTGAAATTTCGCGTAACCGCTGAAAAGTACGTTCTTCCCGCTTGTTTTGCGCTTCCGATTTTTATATTTGCGGGCGTTTTCTTTTCGTTTTTTTCGGCGGATAATACCGAACAACAATTACTTGATTTTCTTGAAGAAAGCGAAGAAATTGCGTTTGTGGATTACAATTTTTATTCACTATTTGACGATTAAAGGAGTATTTTTAATATGAAGAACAACGTGGTTTTAATTTTAATTTTGTTTTTTGGCGGACTTTTTTTGTGTTTCGCGCAAAGAACCGATTTTCAAGCGACTTTGGAATTGGACGAACAGCAAAAAGAAGCGTTTTCTAAACTAAAAGAAGAAAGTCGCGCTGAAAATTCCCTAATTTTTTCGGAAATCAAAGCGCTTCGCGGCGAATTGCTTGACGAATCGGCGAAAGAAATTGTTGATACCGCAAAAATCAACGAAATCGCCGACGAAATTGGAAAATTGCATTCTTTGCTTTCCGTAAATATGTCCAAAAATATTCAAAGAACGAAAGAAATCTTGACGGAAGAGCAGTTTGGCAAGTTCATTGAGCATAGAAAAAGCAGAAATAATAAAAATTTTTCACAAAAACGCGGGCAAAAACAGCAAAAACAGTAAAAATTGTATATATTTAGCATAGGAATCCATTTTTTAGCATTGTAATTTGTTTTAAGGAGATTTTTATGCAGTTGCCAAAGACCCCGCGTGGTCAAAAATTTAAAGAAAAGATATGTATGTATCCGGGATGTGGGAAGGTTTTTCACGGAATTCACATTTCAAAGTATTGCGTCGAACACAGAAAAGACAGGTACAGGATTCGTAAAAGAACGAAACCCGAAAACGTAAATTTGAAAAATCAAACGATTCAACACAAATATACGACGGTTGTTGAGCAAACTATGACTTGCGCTTTGGAACAGTGCGAAAATCAGTTTTCCATCAAAATTTTTCCGCGTCAGTATATTTACCCGAAATTTTGTCAAGACCACAGAAACGAATATCGAAGAGAACGACATTTGCGAATGATAGGTCGCGAAGATTTAATAGAAGCGATGAAAGCGGACACGGGAACTTTTACCATTATTTCGCAAATAGTAGAAGAAGGTCCGCCGCACGAAGACGACGTGGAAAACAAAGACGAATCCGCTACCGTTAAAGAAGTAGAAGAGCCGGAAGAAGAAGAAACGGAAATAATCGTCGCCGAACTCCCCGAAGATTTTGTGCCTCCGAGAGAGTTTGACGAAAATTCTCTGAAAATACGTCGAGAAGACGATATTATTTAGGAAATTGCCTTTTCAAACATTTTGTTAATTCTTTGCATATACGCGGACAGGTCTTTTACGGGCTGTCCGCTTGCTATTAACGCCTGTTCGTAGAGTAAATTTGCCCATTCCTGCAAATCTTCGCCTTTGGGGTCTTTTTCGTAAAGCGAATTTAATTTTTCTATAACGGCGTGATTTGCGTTTATTTCCAGAATTTTCTTGCTTTTTGGAACGGGCTGTCCCATCGCTTTCATCATTTTTTCCATTTGAACGCCGACCGCGCCGCCGCCGTTTACGACTCTCGCGGGACTTTCTTTGAGACGCTGCGTAATTCGTACTTCTTCTACGTTTGCTTCCAAAATATTTTTAACGCGACCGACAAATTTTTTGTACTTTTTTTCGTTTTTTTCGAGCGCGGTTTTGTCTTCGTCGTCCAAATCGCCCAAATCCAATTTGTCGTCGGCGATGTTTTTTAACTCTTTGCCTTTTACGTCGAAAAGCGCGGGAACAATAAATTCGTCTATCGGGTCGGTAAAATAAATAACTTCTATTTTTTTGTCGCGAAACAATTCCATATTCGGACTTTTGCGAACGTTTTCGTATGTTTCACCCAAAATGTAGTAAATATCTTTCTGTTTTTCGTTCATTCGCGATATGTATTCGTCGAAAGAAGTCAAATATTCTTTCGTTTCGCCGTTGCTCGAATTAAAACGCACCAATTCCGTCAATTCTTCGCGATTTTCATAGTCGTTATACAAACCTTCTTTTACGATGGTTCCAAATTCTCTCCAAAACGATTCGTATTTTTCTTTGTCTTTTTCGGCGAGTTTTTTAAGTTCAGAGAAGATTTTACTCGTAAGCGCCTTGCGAATTTTCCCGATAATAGGATTATCCTGCAAAATTTCGCGAGAAACGTTTAGCGGCAAATCCGCGCTATCGACAATTCCCCGCACAAAACGCAAATATTCGGGCAAAAGGTCTTTTACGTCGTCGGAAATGAAAACTTTTTTAACGTAAAGTTTTACGCCGTGTTTGCGTTCTTGATTGTATATTTCAAACGGCGAAAGTTTTTCGGGAATAAACGCGAGCGCGGAATATTCCATAGTTCCTTCCGCTTTTGTGTGTATGGTTTTCAGCGGTTTTCCAAATCCTCCGCACGCCTGCGTGTAAAATTCTTCGTACTCTTCGTCTTTTATCTCGCTTGCGCTTCTTTCCCAAATCGGTTTAAGCGAATTTATTGTTTCCATTTCGCCCGCTTTTTCTTTGTCGCTGCTCGCCATTTGAACGGGAAAAGCGATAAACGAAGAATATTTTTTCACCAAATTTTTTAGTTTGTAATCTTCTAAATATTCGTTTTCGTTTTCGTTAAGATATATTATAATATCCGTTCCGTTTTCGATTCTCGCCGCTTCTTCTATTTGGTAAGTCGTGTCTGCGCCGCTTGTCCAGCGAAACGCTTTGTCTTCACCGAATCTTTTCGTTAGAACTTCCACTTTTGACGCGACCATAAAAACCGAATAAAATCCTACGCCAAATTGTCCGATAAGATTGGAATCCAACTTTTGGTCGCCCGAAAGATTTTCCAAAAACGCTTTTGAACCGCTTCTTGCGATTGTTCCCAAATTGCTTATAAGTTCGTCGCGATTCATACCGATTCCGTTGTCCGACACGGTTAGACGGCGGCTGTCTTTATCGACCGAAATTGTTATTTTTAGAGAATCGGCGTCGATTTTTACATTGCTGTTTATAAGCGATTCAAAGCGAATTTTATCAAGCGCGTCCGACGCATTCGATACGATTTCCCGCAAAAATATTTCTTTGTGGCTATACAAAGAGTGAATCATAAGTTGAAGCAGTTGTTTCGCTTCCGTTTGAAATTCAAGTGTTTCCGACATTTTTATGTCCTTTCTTAAAATATTTTATTTTTTTACTTTGGAAAATAATATTTTCGCTTTATGAAAAACAATAATAAAAACGATGTACCTTTAATTCTTGCTTCAAAATCGCCTCGCCGCAAAGAAATTCTTGCGGATTTAGGTCTTGAATTTATTGTGGAAACGGCTGACATTGGCGATGAAAGCAGGTTTTTTGAAAATTGCGATATTGAAAACGCGATAATACGGCTTGCGCGCGCGAAATCAGAGAGAATTTGCGAAAAATATCCGCAAAATCCCGTTCTTTCGGCGGATACTGTGGTTGTTTTCAATGGCAAAATTTTTGGAAAACCCGTCGACAGAAAAGACGCACAACGTATGCTTAAAACGCTTTCGGGGAAAAGTCATTTTGTTTATACGGCGATAAATCTCGTTTGCAAAGAAAAAAATTTCGACGAAGTTATTTTAGACAAAACGCAAGTTTGGTTTAGAGAAATAGACGAAAACGAATTGCAAAATTATCTTGATAAAGCAAATTACGCCGACAAAGCGGGCGGATACGGCATTCAAGATGAAGGCAAATATTTCGTAGAAAAAATAAACGGCGATTATTGGACGGTAGTAGGTTTGGGAATTGTATCGGCGATTCGGCTGTTGAAAAAGTTGGACGCTCAAAATTAACGATAGGAGAAATAAAAATGTTTCGCTTTATTTTTATTGTTTTATTTTTTACGACATTTTCGTTTTCTCGCGAAGCAATTCGCCCCGAATACGATATTAACGATTCGGTCCTTTCGCTAAATTACAAATTTCGCGTTTCAAATATTAGCGATGAAAAATTGTTGCGCATTTTATTCAATTTTGAAAAAGTTAAAGAATATTCCGCAAAAACCAACATTAAAATTACGCTTATCGAAGAAAACGAAGAAACGAATAAAATTTTATACGAATATAACTATTTGGTGGCGAAACTCGGCATAGAAATGTTTCGCCAAAAGTTTAAAGAACAGAAAAAAGTCATTTTTCGTATGGAAAAATACGAACGCTCTGCAAAAATTATTCCCGATATAATTTCCGTCGGCGGAAGTTATGAAATCATAGAAAACAATACGATTTTGTATAAACAGCGAACCGTTATGGACAGAGAAATAAAGGGAATTTACGCAATGCTGATAAAACGCGACGTGCAAGGTTATCTTAAAGAAATTACGAAATATATTGAAGAACAAACAAACGCACGCTAACGAATAGTATTTTTGTAGCGACAAAAACAGTATTTGCTAAATTATTTACCGCTTTTTGTTTTGCGGCGAATAATATTTTGTACTCTAAAAATTGAGAAAGGAAACAAAAATGATAACGAACGCCGTTGAATTTGAGGCAAAAATCGACGATGATTGGAAAATCAGCATTCCAATAGAATATCGCGGATATTTGTCGTCTTTATCGCGGGTAATTTTGTTAAATGCCAACGTTTCCGTTACGGCAAAAACGGAAGACAAATTTGATATTCAAAAACGAATTAGCGCGTTTAATCGTTTAGACGGAATGCTTGAAAACCGCGATGTTGATTTTGATAAATTACGTGAAGAAAGATTGTCGAGACAATGAAAATTTTATTTGATACAAATATTATTGTCGATTTCATTGCAAAAAGGCAACCGTTTTACAATGATTCCCGTGAAATATTTTATATGGCGGCAAAAAAAGAAATTACGGGAATTGTTTCCGCAAGTTCAATTACGGATATATATTATTTGGCAAAAAAATTTTTTTCCGATTTTGATAAATCACAAAAAGCGGTTTCTGATTTATTAAATATTCTTTATGCGGTAGATACCAAAGCGCAAGACATATATTCCGCGCTTAAACTTGGTTTTTCGGATTTTGAAGACGCGGTAGTTTGCGCTGTGGCAGTTCGGGAAAAAGCGGATTTTATTGTAACGAGAAACGCAAAAGATTTTGTTTATTCGACTGTTAAAGCGGTTTCTCCGAGTGATTTTCTGCAATATTACAGAAACGATATTAAATAAGTTTAATATTCGCCAACTACTAATAAATACTATTTCGTCGAAAATAAAAAACAGGAGAGTTTTTTTTGTATAACACGGATTTATTGATAATCGGCTGCGGCATAGCGGGATTATCGGCTGCCATTGAAGCGGCGAAAAAGGGAATTTTTAGCGTTGTAATTTGCAAAAACGACGCTTTTGACTGCAACACGCGACACGCGCAAGGCGGAGTTGCGGCTACTCTTTCGCCACACGACACGCCGCAAAGTCATATTTACGACACGCTCGACACTGGCGCGGGACTTTGCAAAAAGGAAGCCGTTGAAATTTTAGTGAAAAAAGGTCCCGAAAGAATTAAGGAAATAGTAAAACTCGGCGCAAATTTTTCAAAATCGCCGCTTTCCGACGCTTGGGAAAATTTGGATTTGGGTCGCGAAGGCGGACATCACGCCCGAAGAATAGTCCACGCCAAAGACCAAACGGGATTGGAAATAGAAAAAACGCTTATAAACGCCGCGAAATCCAATGAAAAAATTACGCTTTTGGAATATCGCACTCTAATTGAACTTATTACCGAACATCATTTAATAAATCCGACGAAAAAAGGATGTTTCGGCGCGTATGTTTTAGATAGAAAAGCGGGAAAAATCATCGCAATTCGCGCAAAATCTACCATAATCGCAACAGGCGGAATCGGCGAAGTTTATCTCCACTCGACAAATCCGAAATCCGCGACGGGAGACGGAATTGCGGCGGCTTGGCGAGCGGGCGCGAAAATTGCAAATTTGGAATTTATACAATTTCATCCGACGACGCTTTATCATCCGAAAGCGGAATCGTTTTTAATTTCGGAAGCGTTGCGCGGTTACGGCGCAGTTCTAAAAGACAGAAACGGCGACGAATTTATGCAAAAATATCACGAAATGCAATCGCTTGCGCCGCGAGACATTGTTGCGCGGGCAATAGACAAAGAAATGAAAATAAGCGGCGAAAATTGCGTATTTTTGGATATTCGACACGCTCACTCTTCGGATTTAATAGAAAATTTTCCGCTGATTTACGCGCAATGCCTTAAATTTGGAATAGACATAACAAAAGAAACGATTCCCGTTGTCCCCGCTTTTCATTATTGTTGCGGAGGAATTAAAGTAAACGTTTGCGGCGAAACGAACATAAAAAATCTTTACGCAATCGGCGAATCGAGTTGTTCGGGAGTTCACGGCGCAAATCGTTTGGCGTCAAATTCGCTTTTGGAGGCGATGGTTTTCGCCAAAGACGCGATAGTTCAAATTTCTTCAAATAAAAGCGCGCAAATAATAGACAAAAACGTTATAAAAGAATGGGACGACAGCGGCACGGAATTTGCCGACGAGTGGGTTTTGGTATCGCACAATCTCTATGAAATTCAAAAAATTATGTGGGATTACGTAGGAATCGTGCGAAATAACGTTCGTCTGCAAAGAGCGTTAAAAAGAATATGCCTTATAAGAGAAGAAATTGAAGAATTTTACAAAAAAACAAAAGTTTGCACGCCCGTTTTGGAATTAAGAAATATCGCCTGCGTCGCCGAACTTGTTACGCGCTGCGCCATTTTAAGAAAAGAAAGTCGCGGCTTGCATTTTACGACCGATTATCCGCAAAAATCGACGGAATTTGAAAAAGATACGGTAATTTGCCGAGAATAATATTTTATATAATTTATTCCTCAAATCCGAATTTGTTTTTGAACAAATTTTCCATATCGACAATAACGTTGTCTTCGCCTTGACCGTCGGCGATAACGGTAATTTCCATTCCGTGTAAAATTCGCAACATAAGAATACTCATAATGCTTTTTGCGTCCGCTTCGCCGTTTTTTGTCTTAAACGTAACGTTGCAAGACGGATAATTGCCCGCCGTTTTAACTATTTCGGCAGAGGGTCGGGCGTGAATCCCGTTTAAGTTTTCGACCAAAAGTTTCGCTTCAATCATTTTTTATTCTCCGTCTTTTTCTTTTTCTTCTCGCCAAAACCGAGTTTAACGCGAAGTCGCAAACCGTCGTCGCGCACTTCGTTAAGCAAAGTGTCGAGTTTTGCGACCGTAGCCATAAGTTCGTCTACCGTGGTGGAATCGTTAATCAACTGCCCTACGGAACCGCTTCCCGCGTCGATTTTTGAGGTTATGCTTTTTAAGTCCGCGAGCAGAGAATCCAAATCGAGCATTAAATCCGCCGCTCGGTTTGTGAGAGAATCGGCGTTTCCGACAATATTGTTTATTCCCGATTTATTTTGAACGACGATAGCGTCAAGATTTTTTGTCGTCGTTTTCAAACTGCCGACTATTTGGTCTACTTTTTCGTCGTTGTTTTTCAGTAATCTGTCCACGACTTCTACAATCGTATCTAAACGCACGACGGTTCTGTCGTAAAAATCCTTAAATTCGGGACTATTCAGCGTCGCGTCCAAAAGAACGGACACGGAATCCACAAGCGCGGACGCGTCTGCCATAAAATCGCCGAGCATTCCGATGGCTTCGGCAATTCCGCTGTCAAAATTTCCTTTTATGTACTGACGAACTCTTTTGCCGTAATTTGGCTCCCAGCGTTTTCCTTTGTCTGAAAGAGAAATTTCTACTTTGCGCTCGCCCATAAGTCCGACGTTTTTTACCGCGACAATCGCAGAATCCGTGAAAGGCACTTCGCTGTCGAGTTTAAAATGAACCGCGACTAACGAGCCGTAAAGTTCAATTCCCGAAACCGAACCTTTTTTGAGACCGTTCACGGCAACGGGGTCGCCGACTTGCAATCCGCCGATATTTGAGAAAACAGCAGTATAAGTCACCATTTTTTGAGTGATGCTAAACGCTTTAAGCCACATTATTCCTGCTATCAGTAATACCAAAGCCGCAAGTATTACGATTCCCACAAGTAAATCAGAACGCTTTTTCTTCAAATATTCTCCTTAAACGATTTTTTTAGTTCATATCCCCCGTTATTTCGCCTATCGGTTTTGAATTATGAGATTTTTTTATATCGTTTTGCTTTTTTAATTGCTCAACGACTTTTTGTTCCGCGTCGTCAAACGCCTTTCTCATATTTTCCGCGACCGATGTACCCACCACTTGTCCGCCGTTTATATTCAGGACGATTTTTACAATATCGTCGCTGTTGTCTTTGTGGTCCTGTTTGTCCAAAACTACCTGCGCGGAAGTAATTTTGTCATAAAACTTTGTCAAGTCCTCTATTTCCGACTCGATAAAGTTACGAGTTTCTTCGGAAACTTTTCTGTCGTGCCTCGCCGTAATTTGAACGTTCACATATTCCTCCTAATAATTGTTGTTGCGTATAAAAATAATATAATTAAGCGATGGAAATTGCATTTTTTCATAAAATTATGCATTTTTCATAAAAATTATTTACAAAACCTCTAAATTTGCCGCCGCCATAACCTCCGAAACGACGAAAAAAGAGCCGCAAACCAAAACCGTTTCTCCTGCGGAAAGCGCTTTTTCAAGCGCTTCTTTCGCCGTTTTGCAAACAAAAACGTTTTTCGCGTTCAATTCTCGAAAATCATACGCTATATAATCCGCTAACTGCGCGCGTTTTGTCGCGGGAGTAAAGCAAAAAATATTTTCGGCGATATTTGATACGAATTTCTGCGATTCTTTCGTATCTTTGTCGTTCATCATTCCGAAAATTAACGAGAGCGGTTTTTTTAGATTTTCTTTTGCGACCGATTCCGCTAATTTTTGCATTGCTTGCGGATTGTGCGCGACGTCGAAAATAACGATTTTTTGCGCGATTTTTTGCATTTGCATTCTTGCCGCGACGTTCGTTTTTGTCATCGCTTCGATAACTTTTTCGTTTTTGCCGAAACCCAATATTTCCATTGCCGTAAGCGCGAGAATAAAGTTGGTTTTTTGAAAATCGCCGTTCATCGCAAATTTATAATCGGAAAAATCGTTTATTCGCGACAAATCCGAAACAGTGCAATTCGCCTGATTTTTTAAGCAATAATTTTTCGCTAAATTTATTACGTTTTCGCAATTTGCGCCGCTTATTACCAAATCAACGCCGCGTTTTACGATTCCTAATTTTTCGTTTGCTATTTTTTCCAAAGTATTTCCCAAATAGTCCGTGTGGTCAATTCCTATCGAAGTTATTACGCTTATTTGCGGAATACAAATATTTGTCGCGTCTAAACGTCCGCCCATTCCCGTTTCCAAAACGACCCAAGTACATTCTTCGCGGCGAAAAAGTTCAAAAGCGATAAGCGCGCATATTTCAAAAAACGTAAGGTTATGTTTGTCGCATAAGTTTTTGAAATCGTTATAAACGTCGAGCCATTTATCGGACGAAACAATTTTGCCGTTTATGCGAAATCTTTCGCCGAAAGATAAAATATGCGGCGAAGTGAAAAGTCCTACTTTTTCGCCTGTTATTTCAAGTCCTTGCGCTATCATTGAAGCGGTGGAACCTTTGCCGTTTGTTCCCGCGACGTGCACTATTTTATACGAATTTTGCGGATTTTTTAATTCTTTTGCCGCCGCGTTTATTCTTTCAAGTCCCGGATTTATTTCGCCGCGATTTCTTGCGAATAAATGTTGTCGTATTTCGTATAATTTGTCTGCGTTTATCATAAATATTTTCCCGTTTGTAAATTTTATGTACGGGAAAATATTATTTTTACGGGTATAAAAACAAATAAAAAAGCAAAAAACGGAGATTGTTATGAATAAACTGATTTTGGGCGATAATTTTGAAATAATGAAATCTATGGAAAGCGAAAGCGTAGATTTAATATATCTTGACCCTCCGTTTTTCTCAAATAGAAATTACGAAGTAATTTGGGGCGACGACGGCGAAGTGCGCAGTTTTCAGGACAGATGGAGCGGAGGGATAGAGCATTATATCGCTTGGCTTAAAGAGCGAGTGGAGCAAATGTACAGGATATTAAAACCGACGGGCAGTATGTTTTTGCATTGCGATTGGCACGCCAACGCGGAAATTAAAGTAGATATAATGAATAAACTGTTCGGCAGAAATAATTTTAGGGGCGAGATTATCTGGCAAAGACATAACGCACATAACGACGCGAAAAAAAAATTGGCGGTGCTTACCGATACGATATGGTATTATTCAAAATCGGAAAAATTTACTTATACGCCGATATACGTAGAGATTGATAAAAGCAATAATCATTACAATTTAGAAGATGAAAAGGGAAAATATTTTTTGGGCGATTTGACCGCGCCCAATACAAGAAAAGGCGAGTCGGGTTCGGAATGGAACGGTATAAATCCCACCGATAAGGGAAGAAGCTGGGCGGTACCGAATATTATCGTAGAAAATCTTGCGGGAAGCGCGGCGATAAAAAACTTAACCGTTCAGGAAAAGTTGGATTTATTAAACGATAACGGTTTTATTGTTTTCAGCAAAAACGGAGTACCTTCCGTAAAAAGGTACGAATATATGTCAAAAGGCAGATTAGTCGGTAATCAGTGGTATGACATACAAAACGTTCTCGGTTCAAACGAACGAATCGGTTATCCGACGCAAAAGCCCGAAAAACTGCTTGAAAGAATTATTAAAATGGCGAGCAAAGAAGGCGATATCGTGCTTGACCCGTTTGTCGGCGGAGGAACCACAATCGCCGTCGCGGAAAAATTAGGCAGACGATGGATAGGAATAGACCAGTCGGTAGCGGCGGTAAAAGTAAGCGATTTACGATTGAAAAGCCGCAAAAACAGTTTATTTTACGTTCCTTCGGAATACGAATTGAGATTGAGAAAATACGATTACGATTTATTAAGAAACAAAGACGCTTTCGCATTTGAAACCGAAATAATTAAACAATTCGGAGGAATACCCAACGTAAAACAAAGAAGCGATTTGGGGATAGACGGAAAAATGAAAGACAACACGCCAATACAAGTCAAACGTTCCGACAATATAGGTCGCGAAGTCGTCGATAAATTCGTTTCGGCAATTCAGCGAAGCGACAAAGATTTGTTTGAAAGAAACAAAAAAGATAAAAAACCGGTCGGCTACATTATCGCGTTTTCTTTCGGGAAAGGAATCGTTTCGGAAGCGGCGCGATTGAAAAATAAAAGCGGAATTATCGTAGAACTTAAAAAAGTAAGCGACATTATGCCGTATTACGGCGAAAAACCGAAAGTATCGCTGTCCGCAGACGAAATAGATATGAACAAATATGAATTTCGCGCTTGCGGCGAAAGCGAAAACGGCATTGAATTTTATTCTTGGGATTTCAATCACAAAGCGGACGAAGGATTTAAGGCGGACGTTATTTTAGATAAAGCGGGCAGACAAACGAAAGCGTTTGAAACGGGGAAATACACAGTTGCCGTAGAAGCGGTGGATAAAAACGGAATGAGCGGCACGGACAGCATTAACGTAGAAATTCGCGATGAAAAAAACGATAAAAAATAATTTCGGTTTTTATTCAATCTTAACCGACCCGATTTGCGGCTACGATTATTTGGCGAATTTATTGGTCGAAAACGAAGTCGCGTTTTTGCAACTGCGAATGAAAGATAGCGACAAATTTAAGATATTGAAAACTGCCGAAAATATTCGCAAAATTACGCAAAATTCCAAAACTATTTTTATCGTGAACGATTTTTGCGATATTGCAAAGGACTGCGGCGCGGACGGCGTTCATTTGGGACAAGACGATGAAAATTGCGATTTTGCAAGAAAAATGCTCGGCGAAAACGCGATTATCGGATTATCCACGCACAACATAAACCAAACCAAAGCCGCGCAAAACGAAAAAATCGATTATATAGGAATCGGTCCCGTTTATCCGACGCCGACAAAACAAATTCCCGACCCCGTTTTGGGCTTGGAAAAAATGAAAGAAATGATTGACGCGTCGTCGCTACCGTCGGTTTGCATAGGCGGAATAGATTTAGAGCGAATAAAAGAAGTTTTGCGAGCGGGCGCAAAAAATTTTTGCGTTGTAAGATTGCTAAACAAAGCCGAAAATCCGCGTGAGATATTGAAAAAAATACAAAAAGCCGCAAATATTGTCGATTTGGAGACGCGCATAACAGATAAATAGTCAAAGATTTTCAAGGAAAAATTTACGTTTGCGCGATTTTTCTCGCTTTCTCTTTCTTGCAAATATTATATTACTCCCGAAAACTAACTCAAATTTGCCAAAAACGCGGCAAAACGGAATGAAAGGAAATACTGTATGAAAAACAAAATCAAAAGAATGCAAAATAATTTCGCTATTTTGGTACGTACCGTATTATATTTTATTCTTATGAATAATAAGGTACGAGGAGACGGTACCCCCC
>JGI24698J34947_10000014_pt1 | contig 44043 bp, 39 predicted proteins | sample TergutMp193P3_FD_34947 | JGI IMG/M metagenome (IMG submission 34947) | reverse complement strand
TTCTTATCCAGGAACACCTGGGTAACTTTGAGGGACCTGTCGGCAAACATTGCACTTAAGTTGTGATTGATAATCATATACTCACTCCTTTGGCTTTTTCGACGCTGCCGTCAACGACGGTATTTGCGCCGCGGCTTCCATGCCGTAAAAGAAAACCGCTTTGCGGCTTTCCACTTTGAGCTTTTCCAACGGAAAAACTCACTCTCTGTTTGCGGATATTCACGTAACACGCAAATATCCAATGTGCCATAGTATTTTCTTTTAGAAAACACTTAAGAACCCTCGACCCACCGTTCCCGGAAGGGTGAGGATACCCGGGTAAACCATGGATGCCCAACGGGCTCATAATTCACTCAGGAAGGGAAGCTTTCCTGCAGAACTCCAAACTGAAATCCTGCAGAACTTTCCCATTTCATTATTAATATCGGTATTAGAAAAATTAGCTTTAGGAGAAAATGATCTGGAAAGTTGTGCTGTTTAATACTAAGATTATCTCATGAGCGATTCTTTCTTTTCCCAGGTGGACCTGATCCGCGAAGTTTTTCATTATCAAAGCCGCTTTGAAGGCTCTACCATGGTTTTCAAAATTGACTACCCCGTTGCCGCCGATCCCGGTTTTCCGGGTCTCGTGAAAGATCTGGCCTTGCTGGCAAAGACGGGCTTTAAGGTCGTTATTGTTCCGGGCGCAAAAGAAAACATCGACGCGGTTTTGAACCAGTACCATATCGAAACCTCTTTTTCTTCCATACATGATTTTCCCGTCCGCATTACCAGCGCAAAAGCAATTCCCTTTGTAGAAATGGCGGCTTTTAACGTGGCCAGCAGATTTATGACCTTCCTTTCCGGCAGTAAGGTTGAGGCTTTAATCGGCAACTTTGTGAGGGCAAGGGGGCTGGGCGTCCAAAACGGCATAGATACCGAGCATACCGGCACTGTAGACAAAATTTACGCCGAATCCATAAGCAGGGTGTTGAATTTGGGCATGATACCCATTCTGCCCTGCATCGGCTGGAGTCCATCTGGGAAGCCGTACAACGTCCCAAGCGATGAAATCGCCCTCGCCGTGTCAAAAGCCCTTGGAGCGGCGAAATTGTTCATTGTCTCTCTGCGCGGCGAACTGAGGGCGGATTCCCTTAACCTGCCGGAAAACCTTGAAACAAGGCCGGACGGCAGTCTTGTACGGCTTACCCCTGCGCAGGCGGAGTCGCTCATCGCGGCTAACGGCGCGCTTTCGCAAAACGGGGCGGAAACTTCCGCGTGGCATCAGTACCTTAGGGAAATCAGGCTGGGCCTGCTGGCCAGCCGCGCCGGGGTTCACAGGGTGCATATTATCGACGCCAGGGACGAAGGCGCCGTTTTAAAGGAGCTTTTCTCCAATTTGGGCGTGGGAACAATGATTTATACCGACGAATACGACTCGATTCGGGCACTTCATTCAAGGGATTTGCCCGATATACTGCGATTAATGGAGCCGTTGATGCAAAAAGACGTGCTTATCAGGCGAAATGCCGAGCAAATTCAGGAAAAAAAGGACGATTTCGCTGTTTTGGAGATAGACGGCTCTATTCGGGCATGCGGCGCACTGCATAAATGGGGCGAATCTCAGGGGGAAATCGCCGCTGTAGCCACAGATCCGCTGTATTCAGACCTTGGAATCGGCGGAATGATCGTGGGTTTCCTTGTTGAAAAGGCGCGAAAACTGCACATGAAGCGGGTTTTTGTGCTTACAACCCAAACTCAGGACTGGTTTGAGTCCCTCGGTTTTAAGGAAGCGGCTGTTGATACCCTGCCGGAGCAAAAACGCAAAGTTTATGATTATAAACGAAAGAGCAAGGTTTTCGCCCTGGATTTAAGCTCTGTCCCCAATTAACGGCAAACCGCTATGTCCCGAACTGCCGTTTATTCCGCCCTTGTACTCAGAAACCGCAAATCAGGCGAATCCAACTGCGAAGTAAGCCTGCTCACCGCCGAAGAGGGCATAATCAAAGCGACCGTTTTCGGCGGCCCCAAAAGCAAGCTGAGAGCCCACTCTGCGCCGTACAATTCCGGGCAGGTGTGGATTTACCGCGACAAGGCCAAAGATTACGGCAAACTCAGCGACTTTGACGTTCAGTCATGGCGCCCCGGCCTGAGAGAGCTTTACGAGCGAACCATGGCCGCCGGAGCCGTAGCGGAGACAATTCTCTGCACTCACGGCGGAGGCGGCGATTGGGGGACCGCCATGAAACTGGCCGTTTCCGCGCTTGACGCGCTGGAAGGCGCAAATGAGGAGCTCTGTCCCCGTTTACTCGTTCACTTTTTATGGCGCTGGGCTCATTTTTTGGGGATTCAGCCGCATATCGAGGAATGTGCCGCCTGCGGGGACAGAGCTGACGGCGCTCCGCTCTGGTTTTCCGCAAGTGAAGGCAGTGTCCTATGCGCCGCCTGCGCCCCGGAAGCCGAAAATCGAGCTCTGTCCCCAATCAACCCCGGCTGCCGCCGCTGGCTGGCCGCCGTCGGGATGCAGGAACCTGCTGTTTTACACCGTTTTTCACTGGATAACCGCAGTTTCCTCGAGGCCAAATCGCTGACGGCGGCTGTGCTGGCCGGGGCGCTCGGGAAACATCTGGCAAGCTGGGACTGGTAAAAAATCCTTCTATAATGTACCTTTAATCCAGATGAAATGGGAAAAAAAGGAAATTTCAGGCGATCTTGTTAAGGAAATTTCCGCGAAATACGGCTGTGATCTGTTGACCGCTTCGATTCTTGTACGGCGGGGCTTTTGCTCAGGCGATTCAATCCGTTATTTTCTGGAAGACGACCTTGGCTCTCTGCGCAATCCGTTTGCTCTGGACGGAATGGAAGACGCGGTGGAGCGTATTCTCGCGGCAAAGGAAGAGGGCGAAAAGGCGCTGATTTTCGGCGACGCCGATGTAGACGGCATTACCGGAACCGCGCTTCTTGCAAGCTATCTGGAAAGCATCGGGATGGACATTACATGGCGTATTCCGACAGGAGACGAAGCTTACGGGCTTTCCATGGAAGCGGTCGAGGAATTTGCAGATAACGACGGCACGCTGATAATTACAGTGGACTGCGGCATTTCCCGTTTTGGAGAAATCAGGCGCGCAAACGAGCTTTCCGTTGATGTTATCGTAACGGATCACCATGAACCGCAGGACGAACTGCCCGAAGCTCTCGTTATTATAAATCCAAAACTGCGCGATTCTTCTTATCCCTTTCAGGGGCTTGCCGGTTGCGGCGTTGCCTTCAAGCTGGTCTGCGCCCTTCGCTTTGCGCAAAAAAGCGAGCTTTACGGCCAGCAGATCTGTCTGTTAAATACAAGGCCGGTCAACGACGCGTGGATAATCGAAACCGCGAAACTGCGCAACCTTCTGGTCGTAGACACTCTGACAGAATCCATAGTACCGGGAATGGTTTCGATAAACGATACAAGACTGCCGTCTTTTCTTGAAGGCCAGCAAATACTTGTTTGGGACGCTTCTCTGCAAAAGCAGACGCTTGCGAAACTTTTCGGCAGAGGCGTAGAAATCGGAATGTTGGATATCTCTGCGCAAATTGGAAAGGAAATTCCGCAAGTCTCAGGGCAAAGTCTTTTGCGCATAAAGGAACTTTCAAAAATCGCGAAGTACGCTGACAAGGAATTAAGCGAGATTGATGTTTTTGTCAATCTTTTTTCATCCTACGTGCGCCTTCGCGAAAAAATCAATTCAGACTCCGCGGAAGAAAACGCCTGCTTTCAGCTTGCCGCTCTTGGAACTATCGCCGATATTATGCCGTTGTTGGACGAAAACAGAATCATCGTGCGCAAGGGATTAGAGTCCCTTGAAAAAAACCCGCGTCCCGGCCTTTTACAATTACTGCAAAAACTGGAACTTTCTGGACGGCGCTTCGACGCAAAGGATATTTCATGGAAACTCTGTCCCGTTATAAACGCGGCGCGGCGCATGGGAAGCGCCGAAACAGCGGCCGCCCTGTTTTTTGAAAAAGACCCGGTAAAAAGAGAAAAACTCGCGGATGAACTTTACAACATGAACGAAAACCGCAAAACTTTGGAAGAAGAAATCTGGATAATTGCCGAACCTATGGCCGCCAAAAATTTAAGCGAATACGCGGATAATCTTGCCTTTGTTTACAGCGAAAAGATCAACAAAGGAGTTACCGGCCTTATGGCCCAGAGAGCGTCCAAATATTTCAACATACCTTCCATGGTAATTTCCATGGGCGAAGAAACCTGCACCGGCTCTCTGCGCTCCGCAAGAGGCTACAATGTCTGCGCTCTTTTGGAACAGTGCAGTGATCTTTTTATCGATTCGGGGGGACACAAGGCCGCAGGCGGTTTCAGCATGGTGATGAAAAACTGGGACGCTTTTTTAAGCAGATTGAAAAAAATAACGGCGGCTATGGAATTTGACAAAGAGGAAGACGAAGAGGTAATTCAGATTGACGCGGAACTTCCGCACGAATATCTCTCTCCCGAAATTTTAAAATTAGTTGATCGTTTTGAACCTTTCGGCAAGGAAAACGAGAAGCTTAACTTCATGTCAAAAAAATTAACCGTAAAAGAAATTAATTTTATCGGCAAACCTGAGTCAAAGCACGTTAAAATAACGCTTGAGGCCGGCAAGTACAAATGGCCCGCTCTTTACTGGCAGAACGCCGACCGCGTGCTGAACAAGGAATTCGGCATTAACGATCAGGTTGACGTTGTTTTCAATCTTACCCGCGATTACTACAAGGGAAATGAAATTCCGCAGATGATGATAGCGGATTTAAAAAAGAGCAGGGGCGAAGCATGAAGCGCGTTTTCTTTTTTATAAGCCTGTGCTTTTTCTTCATCGAACTGGCTGCCGCCCAATCAAGCCTTTTCAGTTACGCAATAATTCCCGAATCGCCGCGCCCCGGAGAGCCGGTAACAATCGGCGTAAACAGCGATGTAAAACAGGCGACGCTTTTCGCGGGCGCAAGAGTACTCTCAAAAGCGCCGTTTTTCTCCGTCCCCAGCGCCGATGACAAACCCGGTTTTATGGCGGCAGTTCTGGCAGTTCCGTCAACCGCAAATCCGGGGGCGGCGCTGATCAGGCTGGAAGACGAAAACGGCGTAATCTGCGAAATACCCGTTACGATAGCGGCAAGGGAATTTGTCTCCGAAGTGATACCGCTTAATCCCGTCCTTACCGGCATAAGAACCGACCCCGATCCGCAAAAAACAGCCGAAGCAAACAGGCTTTGGGCAATCTTAAGCAGAACGGGCTACGAAATTTTTCACACTGTAAAATTTATCCCGCCTGTCGCGTCCACAAGAAGAACCAGCTTTTTCGGGGACAGGCGCGTTTATAAATACTCAAATGGAACAAGCGACACTTCTATTCACGCAGGAGTGGACTACGGAGTGCCAAAGGGGACGCGGGTCCTGGCCTGCGCTACCGGAAAAGTGGTTCTCGCCGCAAGCAGAATTGTAACCGGGAACTCAGTCGTCGTTGAACATGCGCCGGGCGTTTATTCGCTGTACTATCACATGGACAAAATCGAGGTAAAAGAGGGCGACATTGTAAACAGCGGGGAGCTTTTGGGGCTCTCAGGGGCGACAGGACTTGCAACCGGCCCTCATCTGCACTGGGAAATAAGGGTCAACACGGAGAACACTGATCCGGACGCTTTTATTAGCCGGCCGATCCTTGACAAAGATGCGATAATAAGTAAAATTTACAGTAATAACGCCCAATGAGGAAGGAGGTGATTTACTTTGGCTCATATTGTCGTTGACGACAACGAATTGCTTGAAAAGGCCATCAAACGCTTTAAACGCATGGTAGAAAAAGAAGGCATTATTCGCGAGTTTAAAAAGCGGGAATACTACGAGAAGCCCTCCACTATCCTCAACAGAAAGAAAAAGGCCAACGCCCGTAAACTGTTGAAAAGAAACAGGAAAGGCAAAAGTGAGTATTAAGCCTGTGTCAGGCCTTGGAAAAACCTCTCAATATATATTGAGAGGTTTTTTAATTCTCTCCCTGTTAATAATTTCGCTATCCTGCGCCACTGTCTCTCCGACGGAGTCGGCGCGGGAAAAACCAACTGCCTTTTCAACTGTCGAGGCTGTCCGTCCTGATTGGCAAAGTTTTGCGGACGGGGTCGGCTACTTCCACGGAAAAATATCCAAACCAAAACTTGAGTTTTGGGCTTTGCAGATCGATCTGTCCGCGCCGAATACGCGAATTGTAGTGAAGGGCGGGGCTTTTGACGACGGCCAGACTTTCAGCTTAAAGGTTTCCAGCTTTGTACGCGACAACAATCTTGCCGCCGGAATTAACGCGGTTCCCTTTAACGTTTCTACCAAAAAAGAATGGCGCCCGATAAAAAACATGGGCGTGGTTATTTCCGGCGGCGAAGCGCTCGCTCCTGTTAATCCGCGCTACGACGCACTTGTTTTTTTCACAGGAGGCAAGGCGGCCATTGTAAGCCAGTCTTCGATTCACTCTTTGAAAAACATTGAAAACGCCGTGGGCGGATTTCATCACATACTTAAAAACGGCGAACCGGCGCAGAGGACGCTTGACCGCGAAACGCGCCATCCCCGAAGCGCCGCAGGGCTTTCCGCCGAAGGCGTGCGCCTGGTTCTGCTGGTTATCGACGGCAGGCGCACAAGCAGTATCGGCGGCACAGAGAAAGAGACCGCCCTGCTTTTACGCGCTCTAGGTTCAACCGAGGGAATCAATCTTGACGGAGGCGGCTCAAGCACACTTGCCATGCGCTACCAAAACGGCAAAGTAAAGACAGTAAATACTCCCGTTCACAAAGCAGTCTTAGGCGAGGAGCGCGCGGTCGCCGGCTGTCTGGGAATAGAATTAATTGACGAAGATTCCACGCAGAGCCGTTAATCTTTCCAGGGAAAAATAAAATTCTTAAAGGTGCGGATTCCTGTTTTTTCGCGCTCTTCGATTAAAAGCTCATCCCAGGGAATTTGCCGTCGGTTTGCGCCGGGGTTTGCTTCCAGCCAGTCGTATTTCAAAAGGCGCAGACGAAGGGCCTCGTCAAGGAAAAGAAGAATACCTGCAGGACCGGGAAACATAAAGGCAAACACAACGGAAAGGATCAGCGCCGCTATATTATGCAAAAACAGAAAAACCGACAGGCCTGAATTATCCAAAGAAACTATCATGCACTTTCTAAAGGCTTTTTTAATAGTCGCCCCAAGCCGGACGTAAACGGTAAAAAAATACTGAAACGAAAGCACCGCGAAAATACTCATCCAAAAAACAATTGCCGCCAGAATCAGCCCGATTCCGGAATCAATGGCAAGATAAAAAGGGATAACAAAAGTTATAATAAAAAAAAGAAAGATTGCGAAAAAACCCATAACAATGCCGGCCGGCCATGCCGTCTTAAAGGCCCGGAAAAAATCTCCAAAACCAAAAGAGCCGTAATCTGAAATCGACTTTAACACAACAGAGGCCGCCGCCAGATAAACAGCGCAGACAAGAATCCCAAAAGCGGTCAAAACCATCTCCGCGCTCGGCGGGACAGAAAAAAGCCTTCCTGCCAATTTTGGAAGAAAAACCGGAATTGTTGTAAGAATAAGCATGCCCGTATTCAAGAGGACAATCTTTATCAGGTTATCCCATAAATCATAAAAAGTTTTTCTAAGTAAAAATCCAATCATAATTGCCCCTAGTAGAAATTTTATGTATAATAATAGCATGAAGTGTCTTTTATTTACAGGCTCAACCACGGACGCAGAGCCGTCATGATCCGTTCCCGCCTTGCGGCGCTCGCGCTTTTTTTAATCCTTCCCGCGGCTGTCTTCGCGAGGGATATAGAAATTACCGTCGAGGATGAGGACATCGGAATGCCGCTTGAAGGAGCGGTAGTCATCATCCGCGGCGGCAGGCAGTTTATCTGCGATGAAAAGGGCGTTGCCAAAGTTACGCTTATCGACGACAAGCAGACAGCCGTCTCTGTTACCTATCCCGGTTATGAGACGCTCCGTCTTACGATTCCGGCGGCCGCAGGGGGCGCGGCAATCGAAAAGTTTAAGGCGGCCATGCGTCTTGGCGGGGTTATGACCAGCCATGAACTTGTGCTGGAAGCTTCGCGCCCCGAAACCAGCGAAACCAAGAGCGGCCGCAGTGTCGCGATATCGGATCGCGAACTTGAAAGAACCGCCGAAATCGGAATCATCGAGGACGTGATGAACTCGGTCAAACTTCTGCCTGGAGTCGGCTACACGGGAATGTTCAGCGCGATGCCGTCAATCCGAGGCGGAGACCCCGGCGATCTTACAGCCGCGCTGGACGGTTTTTATCTGGAGCGCCCATATCACTGGATGGGCAGTATTTCAATCTTCGATCCAAAAATGGTATCCAGCGCACGGCTTTCCCACGGCGTTTTTTCCGCCCGATACGGGCACACAATTTCCGGCCTGCTGGAAGTAACGTCAAAATCCCCCTCCCCCACGGAAACGGAAATTGAAACGGCCATCGGCTCAAGCGCCGCCAGCCTCAATTTATCTATTCCCCTGTTTGGAAAGGGCGGCTTTCTTTTCATGGGCAAGGTAACCTACTGGGACACATTGATTTGGGCGGCGAAGGGACTGAGCAAAGTAGTCGATAACGAAAACCTCGACTTGGTCAATTCCATATCAACAGCCCCCTATATAAGAAGCGCGGCCCTGGCGGCAAATTACCGTTTTTTGCCGAACCTTGAATGGCGGGTGAACGGATTCTTCGGGAGCGACGGCATCGGCGCGGAGGTAAAGACCGACTACAGCAATTTTCTGGACGACGACGACGTTCAGGGCGTAATGGAAATGAAGGCCGATTACAATAACTATCAGGGCTTTCTGATTACGGGATTAAACGCAAGCCCCGCTTCAAAGCTGGCGCTAAGGTTTACAAGCGGCGTTGGTTTTATACGGACAATAACAGAGGACTATATCGATAACAACGTTACCGCTCCTTACAACGAGGAATTTATCAACCTGTTCGACTCCGCAACCGCGGATTTTTTAAGAGATAAAAAAACCTACACCTCGCCGAATGTAAACGCCGCTATAAAATTGGACAGCGCGGTTTTTAACGCGCAGGCAAGGGCGGATGCCGACATAGAAATCGGCAAGGGCTTTATCGCGGCGCTCGGTATTCAGGAACTCTATTCGCGCTGGACGCAGATAACGGATGTCAGTCTTGAATTCATGGAAATACCCTTTACAAGCGTAATCGATCTGTTGACAGGTCAGGGCGCTTTTGGAGAGGTGCTGTTGGCGGGAATGGAGTCAAGCGGAATGTTTCCCGCGATGCGTATTCCCCATGCCGCGCTGATACAACCGAAAGTATTCGCAGGCGACGTGCTGAATCACGGCTTGACAACTTCGGCATACGCCGTGATGGAGTATACAAGCCCAAAGGGGCGCATCGGAACAGAGCTGGGACTGCGAATTGATCATCTGTATTTCAAAGGGAAAGGATTCAGTTTCCAGACAAAACCCGCGCTGAACCCGCGCTTTAACATCGACTTTGGCATTTTAAAAAACAAAGGCGGCCTTGACGCGCTCACGGCGACACTCGGAACCGGGCTTTTCTCATCGATGAATCCGCTTATCTGCTTTTTTGATCCCGGCCAGTTCTCCAATGAGTTTGACAAACTTCTTTCATCCTATGATATAAAACTAAACCGTTCATGGACGTCTGTAATAGGAATAAGAACGGATTTTCTTGACAAGTACAGTTTGAACATTGAGGGTTACTACAAGAGGATCTTTGACAGGTCATACATTACAGCCGAGATAACAACAAGCGGAATTATCCCGCGATTCAATTTCGACGGCGTTGGCAATGTCTGGGGCTTCGATCTACAGCTTCAAAAACTGGAGTCGCGCTACTGGGACGGCTGGATCTCCTACACCTTCACCTGGGCAAAGTACATGGACCCCTCAGGCAACGGGCAGGGAATCAGCAACGGCAGTATGGAAACGCAGGGCGAACACTGGTACTGGCCATCGTTCCACCGCTTCCACAACGCCAACATTGTGCTGAACATTAAGCCCCTGCGCTGGTTTAACATCGGCATCCGTTTCGGCTTTGCTTCCGGCCAGCCGCGAGACAAGGTCAGCGATGAAATCTACCCCTACCCTGTGCAGTTGGCTGACGGAGACTTCATGCCGAAACTTGATGAAGACGGCAATCCAATCATCATACAGAAATACAGGCGCGATTCATGGTATGATGAAAAAGAGCGGACATCTTGGTCTCTGCCTTTGGACATAAAGTTTTCCTTCTTCCTGCCAAACAGGAACGGAAGAGCGAACATGGAAATTTACGCGGCGGCGGAAAATCTTCTGGCTCCTTTTTACAAGCCGCAGGGACGCACAAGCTTTAACGAGTACACAGGCAGACAGGACCCGGAGGCAAGCTCGGGAACTTTTGATTTACCAATACCGATGGTCTCTTTTGGATTAAAATGGAGGTATTAAAGTGATAGTGATGAAATTCGGCGGAAGCTCCGTGGCTGATGCGGCGCGTCTGCGGCACGTCGGGGAAATTGTGCAGACCCAACTGTACCGCAAGCCCGCGCTGGTGCTGTCCGCAATGGGAGACACAACAGATCACCTGCTTGAAGCCGGAAACCTCGCTCTTACGCAGGGCAAGGTGGAAATCAAAGCTGTCAAAAACCTTCATCAAGCGGCAATAAAAGCCCTTCAACTGCCTGTTCAAAAAGAGATAAACGCCCTGCTGGACGAGCTTACCCGCTTGCTGTCGGGCATTGCCCTAATCAGGGAGCTTACTCCCAGAACAAAAGATTACCTCGTCTCTTTTGGAGAGCGGCTCTCTGTTCGTATTGCCGCGGCTTATCTTCACTCTCTGGGCATGAACGCGAAAGCCTTTGACTCATTTGATTTGGGATTCATTTCAAACTCAAACTACACGCAGGCGGAGCTTTTACAGGAAAGCTGGGATTTAATCCCCGAAAAATTTATTCCAATGGTAAAAAGCGGAGTCCTTCCCGTTGTAACCGGATTTATCGCGAAGGACGAAAAGGGAAGCATCACCACCCTTGGACGCGGCGGCTCGGATCTTTCGGCGACAATGATTGCCGCCGCTTGCAGAGCGGACGAAGTTCAGGTGTGGAAAGACGTTGACGGTATCCTTACCGCCGACCCGCGCATCGTAAAAAACGCCCTGCCTGTCGATCACGTTACCTACGAAGAAGCCTCCGAGCTTGCCTACTTTGGCGCACAGGTGCTTCACCCTCGTGCGATGCTTCCCTGCATGAAGACAGGAACTCCCGTCCTTGTAAAAAATTCCTACAACATAGACGCGCCCGGCACAAGGATTGAACAGCCGACGGCCGCAACAAAAAACAACCCGCCCGTGCGCGCCATAACTTCGCGGCTGAACGTAACTTTGGTTGACATTGTCTCCACAAGAATGATAGGCCAGCACGGCTTTCTTGCGGAAGTGTTCGCAATCTTCGCGAAAAACGGCGCTTCGATAGACATGGTCGCCACGAGCGAAGTGTCGGTCTCGCTTACCATTGACGCCGCGCACGACCTCGACGAGCTGAAAAAAGAACTGAAAAAAATCGCCAGCGTGGAAATTAAGACAGGAAAAGCCATTGTTTCGATCATCGGCAACGTAAAGCGCTCCTCGGAAATACTGGCCAGAGCTTTCAGAATCTGCCAGTTGATCGGCGTGCCCGTGCAGATGATCTCGCAGGGAGCGAGCAAGGTGAACATCAGCTTTATAGTGAACGATACCGAAGCGGCGGAAGTTGTAAAATCTCTGCACATAGATTTTTTTGACAAAGTAGAAAGGGCGTAAAATGAAAATAGCGATTATCGGCTACGGAAAAATGGGCGTTATGGTAGAACAACTCGCCCGCGCAGGGGGGCACACTGTCGCCGCCGTCATCGACCCGTTAGTGCATGACACTCCCTCAGGGGTTCCCGCTTTTAAAACCATCGCGGAAGCTGACTTCGCTTCCGTTGATGCCGCGATTGAGTTTACTCAGCCGACGACGGCGATAGAAAACATCTTCGCCCTCGCAAAAAGAAAAATCCCCTCGGTAATCGGAACCACAGGCTGGCACAACCGCATGGGCGAAGTGAAGCAGGTAGTCGAAGCCGCCGGAAGTTCCCTGCTGTGGGCGTCGAACTTTTCCATCGGCGTAAATCTTTTTTACCGAATCGCGTGGTACGCCGCGGAGCTTGTAAATAAATTTCCCGAATACGATGTCGGCGGCTTCGAGGCGCACCACAATAAAAAACTGGACAGCCCGTCGGGAACCGCGAAGGTTTTGGCCGAGGGCGTGCTTTCAAGGATAGACCGCAAAAATAAAATTGTCTGGGATACGATAAACCGCAAGAGCGAACCAAACGAGCTTCACTTCCCAAGCCTGCGCATGGGCAGTGTCCCCGGCACGCACAGCTTGTTTTTTGACTCGTCTGCGGATACAATCGAACTTACCCACACCGCCCGAAGCAGAGAGGCTTTTGCCGGCGGCGCTGTGCGTGCGGCCGAGTGGCTTACAGAGCAGGAGCGGCAGGGAGTTTTCTCTATCGACGATATGTTGAAAGACATTTGGAAGGAGCTTGTATGACAAATTTTCGCGGCGCGTTCACCGCGCTTGTAACGCCGATGACAGAATCGGGAGAAGTTGACTACGACGGTTTCCGCCGTCTTGTCGAATTTCAGCTTGAGCAGGGAATCGACGGCATTGTTCCGCTGGGCACAACAGGAGAGAGCCCCACCATTGACGAAGACGAGGAAGAAAAAATAATCGAAATCGTGATGAAAACGGCAGGCGGAAAAGTTCCCGTGATAGTCGGCTCAGGCTCCAACGACACAAAGCACATGGTCACCTACGTCCAGCGCGCGAAAAGACACGGCGCGGACGCGGCGCTCGTCGTAACTCCCTACTACAACAGACCCAACGACGACGGCCTTCTGCGCCACTTTGAAGCCGCCGCCAAACCGGGGCTTCCCATCATCGTTTACAACATCGCCTCGCGCACAGGCAGAAACATCCAAACGCCGCTGATGAAAGAAATCGCCAAAATCCCCGGCATCGCCGGAGTCAAAGAATCTTCCGGCGATTTAAACCAAATGGGCGACGTGATCCGCGAAATCGCCCTTCCCGCAAAAGCGTCCGGCGGAAAGTTTTGGGTGCTCTCAGGCGACGACGCATTTATACTGCCCCTTGCAAGCATGGGCGGCGACGGAGTAATCTCTACAATTTCAAATCTGGTTCCCGCAAAAGTCGCGGCCCTCACCCGCGCCGCCCTTGACGGCGACCTTGAAAAAGCGCGCGCTCTCCACTACGAGCTTATCCCCTTAATAAAAGCCGCGTTTATTGAAACAAACCCCGTCCCAATCAAACAGGCCCTCGCCTGGGCAGGACTGCCCGCAGGCCCGGCGCGTCTGCCGATGGGCAAACTTTCCCCCTCAAGCGCGGAAGTTCTAAAAAAAGCAATGTCAGACTTGGGGCTTTTGCGCTAGAGATTTTTGAAATCTTCAAGAATACTATCCCAGTTAGGATGTTTGTGTTTAGTATAATCCAGATTCTCATAAAAATGGTTTTTGTTTGATACTACAAATACGCCAAAAATATTGGACAGGGGATCGGCTGTTTTCTCAAATTTTTTTCTCTTCTCTTCTGAAACGGAACCGGATGCGCTTCCGTAAAAACGCGCATACAGGTATAAATGTCCAAGCTCGTGGGAAAGATTAACCCTGATATCCTTTTGAGGAAGCGTATCGTCATAATAAACCGTAAATTTCTTGAACAATAACCATGAAGGATAAATTTTTGACATAGCTCCGCGCATCCCGGGGATATGAACCCCGTATGGTAAATATTCTATAAAGAATCCCGGATTCCCTACGATTTCCTTAATGTAGGACTCCAAAACATGCGTTAAATGAGCTAAATGCTGTTTTCTTATTTCAGATTCAAAAAGTTCGGTAAAATCCTCATGCAAACTCCTGACAGATTCCGCGGAGATGTTAAAAGCTTTTGCAATAATGTCTAAACGCTCTTCAGTAATTAAAAATTCTTCGTTCATCAACGCGCCAGTCCTTTTTCTTTGATCTTTGGTTCTCTGTTAAAAATGCGGCAAGAATCGTGGCATACTTTGATTCGTCTTTACCGTCGCCGGGTACCATAAAAATTTCAGGGTCTCCCATCGCGGCAATTAAGTGACCAATCTTTTCAGAAAGCCCTGTAATTTGAAACATCGCGAATATTTCATCTATATCCTCGACCGTTTCGCAACCGCACAGCGCTCCGGCAGCTTTCCTATTGATTGTCATCTTGGCTCCTTTAGGCTTTCTTACTTGGGAAATTTACCCCAATTCATGCCTTTATAAGTAAAATATACCCCATTTTTTATTTAATGTCAACTCCATTGCACCCTCCAAAAAAAACCCGCTCTTTCGAGCGGGTTTTTTTTCAACTAAGCGTGAAGCTGAAAACTACAGGTAGAAGTTAAATCCGATGGGGATTTCCCACTTGATTATGCTCTTGTTGGTAAAGCGGCCGGTGCCCTGACCTGCAAGTCCGCTTTCCAAGTTGCCTTTGTTGTAGGAGAATCTCTGGGCCTTCTTTCCGCTGGCATCATCGTAGAGTTTGAAGCCGAAGTAGATTCTGGCTCCGCCTGCGGGGATTACCACGTAGGGGTTGATGAACCAGTCAACTTCAGAAGTTTTGGCTGTAATGTCGTCTGAGAGCTTGCCGCCCGGTATCCACTCTGTTCCAGCAGCAGGATTGCTAGGATCTTGCAAGCGAAGGTTTTCCTGCTCCATGAATTCTGCGAAAGAACCCAAAGTTGCCTTCTTCGCGACAATGCGCTCGGTGTTAAAGATTTTCCTTTTGCCGGTTACGATATTGCCAACTTCCCCGTTTGCTCCAACCGCGCCTGCGCGTGTTACGCTCGGAGCGCCGGTGGTAACGCCGTATGTAACATCGTCGTTTGCGAATTTGTAAATGCCTGTGTCTTCTCCGGTTATGCTGTTTTTGTATGTCTCCGCGTAGGTGATTTCAACTTTGCCGTACTTTTTAAGACCAATACCTGCGTTCAGGAAGAGTGTGGCTTTTCCTACTTTGTAGGAAGGAAGAATGCCAAGGCCCCATACAAAGTCGTTGGGAATTCTGTCTGTGGTTCCTTCATAATAAACCGGCTTGCCGGTTACTTTGCCGTTTTCATCTAAAATTGTTCCGCCTAATCTTTGTCCGGTTCCAACAAGAGGGCCTGTGGTGGGGGCGGTGATTGCCGCGGTCTTCGCATAAAGCCTGTAATATCCAAAGTTGGCGTTTTCTTCCCCCTGAAGCGTCGCATTGTAGCTTACTGCTCCTAAGTTACCGAGCCTGGAAGCCAAGCTTAAATTGTACCTTTTCTCTCTTGTGTTGTTATACAAATATCCGGCAAGCGTAGTATTTGACATAGTGCTTAACTGGTTATCCATGTACAGTCTGAAAATTTCATCGTCGTTCCATTTTCCGTCTTTGCGGGTTTGTCCGCCGGCAATTTCAAAACCGGTTCTAAGCTTCAGGTTAAAGTTGCTTCCCACGCCGACTCTGTAACCAAGACCAATCCTCAGAGGTTCAGCATTACGGGTATTTACCGGATTTCCGGAGCTGCCGTAGCCGCCGATGTTAACCGCAATATTGGTTGTGTCTGCTGCAGAACCCGCATTATAGATGCCGCTGGGAGCCGCAATTCCTTCCCAGTGTCCGGCAGTAGGGGAATCATCAATCCATTTTTTTTCAACGGACCCGCCCCAAGATGAGGAAATGCCTGTTATGGTTCCGCCGGTGTCAGTATCATACTTCTTTCCGTTTACCCATACAGGCTTATAGGTTGAATAGGGGAGAGTGTACGCAAAGCCGAGATCAATAGCCATGTTGTCGATTGCTGTAATGAAGGCAGACGCATAGACGCTGAAGGGATCGTGGCCTTCGCTCGTTCCTCTCCAGCTGTAATCCTTGGCTTTTTTTCCGTCGAGACGATTTTTCTCGATTTCAATAGGATCGATTTTCTTCTTGTTTCCTTTGTCAAACTCCGCTGTTAAGAAAACTTTTCCGACTTCTTCTATGTTATAGACTACGTTGAGCGCGATTTTTGAATAAACGTTCTGCCAAGCTGTTGCGGCTCCGCCGAAAGGAACCCAAACGTTAAGGGTAAGCGCGCTGTCCAGGAGGTATCCTGAAAGGTTCATGCCCAATTCGTTTGTGCCGCCCCAGAAACCAGCGGTTCTCGCTACGATAGCGTTGGTTCCGTTCAAGCCTCTGTGCGCGTCAAGAGCTACGTTAGCGCCCTGAGGTTCGCCGTTATATCCCCATCCGGTAATCTGGGCTGTTCCCCAGTCGCCGTCCGGGTTTTTACCTACCTGCATGCGGAAGTATTCAACGGGTCTCCACCAATAGTAAGCGAATATGTCCGGCTGCCACTCGTTGGTTTTCGTCCAAAGCCTCATCATGCCGCCGCCCTCGGCATCGCCGAAGTTCACGTTGACAAAAGCATCCCACAAAAGAACGCCGCCGGCCTGTACACCTCTTGGCACGACAGTGGGATTCTCTTTTGACTGGCCTTTAAGAATAGTTGTGCCGATTTTCATATTGCCGCCTAAAGATGTCTCTGCAAAAGCGGCCGTTGCAAGCAAGGCGAACAGCACAGAAATTGCAATTATTTTTCTCATTTTTACTCCTCCTAATTACGAATGAAAGAGGCAGTCAACGACCGCTGTGTTCTTCCACTTTTGATACATTTATATCACATTGTTAAAGGCCGTGTCAAGTATTTTTAAAAAAAATTCCCCAAATTTGTAACTTTTTTTTCTTGCGAATTCTTGGCGTTTTTATGGCATTTGGGGGCACTTTTTCCACAGGTTTTCCACAAGTGCGCGTTCTGCGGGGCGGCGCGCGGCGCTATTTATGGAAGATTTTCTTAATTTGGGGGTAAAAACGGCTGCGGCGGCAAATCTAAACTTTAATTTTAGCTTCTTTTAGAGTATTTTCTATTACGGTTCTTGTACATCTTTCAAACAACTGTTTTAAAGCGTTGTCCGCCCTTAATAAAGCGTATAATTTGTCTATTTCATCTATCATATCATCCATTCTTCTTGTTGTATTACGCTGTATGGCTTGTCCTTCGATACGTAAAATGGCGACAATATTTTTTAGTTTATGGTAAATGTTTCTAAGCTGATGTTTAATATCATTCCCCATAACTACCGCGTTTTTATTGAGCATTTCATGTATGATTCTGACAAACAAATTAAAGAAAAGAAAAATGGAAAAATCTTTTATGCCTCTGTTCAAATGCTCAATAATACAAACATATTCCTCGGTGAAGCTTTTATCGTTATTTTCACTTGCCGCTTCATACATTTTTTGATAATGAAACATGGAGTCGCGGAAATTTAATACCGGCGAGGCGATAACTATCTTACCTACAAAATATTTTGCGAATTCTCTGTCGAAAAAATCCTTAACAACCCATATTTGATTAACGTAGGCGGTAATTTCTTCCGTTATTTCATCAAGTTTATGCTTCTGATCCGGAGTCAATTATTTCTCCCAAGGTGTAGTATTTGTCCGTTGAAATCCTGTTGCCGAAAGCAACTTTGCCGCCAAGCGCCGAGTTGTAGATAAGGTTAACATCAGGGTCGATAGTCCGCCGGTTGACAATATCCTCCAGCTCGTCATTGGAATTGGTAATAATGTGATGAAGCCTTAAAAGCGAATTAAGATTTTCTTTTTGACCCATTTTAAACAACCCCTCTTACGGAAGAAGCGTAGACTTCTTCTTCGAGTTCTCTGTATACTTCAAGAATATTCTGATTTACATTATCTCCGCCAAGAGGAATTTTATTTGCCAATATTCTTTGCGCCGCGTCTTGCGCGAGGTTTTGGCTTGTAAGCTGTTCTAAAAATTTGTTACTCATTGTTTGATTAAACTTTCCTACCAAATCCTTCCTGAATTTGGAAAAAATGTCTATTGCGTCTTTATCATGAATTTTCCCGTCTGTATAATCTTTGTAATACCTTGTAAACATATCTGCGTATTCAATATATCTGGCGCAGAAATCGCCTTCTTCCCAGTTTTCGATAAGAATGGTCTCTTTTACGGCCTCGCTCAGAGAAAATTTTACAAACCAGTACAGGAACTTGTTCTTATCCATTTCGATATCATACCAAGGCTAAAATTTATTGTCAACATATTTGTTAACATATATAGTATAAGCCAAAAACGGCGAAATATCCGCTGTTTTTGCAAAAAATGTTAATTTTTTCAATAAAAAAGCGGTAAAAAGGCAATAAATATCCGCAAGTTTGAGGGGTTTCGTTGACTCTTCTTTCATTTTCAGGCATACTAAAGGCATGAAGTTAATGAAGTTTAAGTGGTTTTTGATTGCGGCGCTGGTTTTTAGCGCCTGTTCTTCCTTCCCGAGAAAGACGACAGAGTATTTTGTGATTGACCCGGATTCTCCCAAGATCGAGGCGGGTTCTATCGACGTTCAATTCGACAAGTATATTTCCTTAGCGGGAATACGAAAAGAGATGGTAGATGTTGAGTATTACCCTCTCGAGGACGCTGTCTGCCTGCAATTCAGGCTGTATCTTCAAACTTATAACCAGTTCTGGAGCAAAAAAGGCCGCGAAGCTTTTTTGAAGGCGCTGGAAACTTACAAAGAGGACTACGCGGCCAAAAATCTTCAAAACAACAGGAAAACCAAAAAACAGTATGGTACTGTCCTGGGCTACCTTATCTGGCGGATGACCCAATTTACAATACGGGCGAAGGCAAATATGAATATGGAGATTGGTTACACCTTTGTCGAAAAATCCCCTTATTTTGTCGTTTATCAAAGAGAGGCGGAGTATATCGATCATGCCTCAAGAGACAACAACAGAACAAGCCTCCCTATTATGATGTACTTTACAAGGGCGCAGGCGGACGAGCTGGCGGTTCTTTTTGATCAGGATTATCTGGACGTGCTTGCCGGAAAAAAAGCGGAGAGCTACAATAGCAGAAGAAGCGGCAGAGTAGATAGGGAAGATTATTAAAGCAATGGTGCTAAAATGGTGCAAAAAGAAGATATTGAACGCTGCGTCTCTTTAATCGAAGATTGCAGAAAAGAGCTGGCCAAGCGGATTTTCGGCCAGAGCGAAATGATCGACGGGCTGATTACGGCTCTTGTCGCGGGCGGGCACATTCTGCTTGAAGGTGTTCCGGGTCTTGCGAAAACCCTCGCGGTAAAAAGTTTGGCCGCGATTACCGGGCTTGAGTTCAAGCGGATTCAATTTACGCCGGACCTTCTGCCCGCGGATTTAACCGGCACGATGATCTGGGAGCAGGCAAGCGGTCATTTTTCCGTGCGTCGCGGGCCGGTCTTTGCGAATGTTATTCTGGCGGACGAAATTAACCGCGCTCCGGCAAAGGTGCAGTCCGCGCTTCTTGAGGCAATGGAAGAAAAACAGGTTACGATTGGAGATACAAGCCTGCCTCTGCCCGACCCTTTCTTTGTGCTTGCGACGGAAAACCCGATTGAACATGAGGGAACTTATTCTCTGCCGGAAGCGGAACTGGATCGCTTTTTAATGAAACTGCTTATTACTTATCCCCAGCCTATAGAAGAACTGGAAATTATAAAAAGCAACGGCGCTGAGGGAAGAAGCGCGGAACAGGAGCAGGCTCTTTCGCAGGTTCTGAACATGGACGCGCTTAAATTTTTGCGCGGCACTGCGGACGCTGTTCATGTAGATGAAAACATAAGCAAATACATTGTTTCGATTGTCGCGGCTACGCGGCCTGCTTCTACAAGGAGTCAAGTCAAGGCAGTTGTTCCGGCGGAAGGGGTGTACCGTTATGTGACATTCGGAGCTTCGCCGCGGGCTTCTATTGCGCTTTACAAGTGCAGTCGCATTTTGGCAATGTTTGAAGGACGGAATTTCGTCAGCCCCGAAGACGTAAAAACGGCGGCCCTGCCGGTCTTGCGCCACAGGATTGTGCTTTCATACGAGGCCGAGGCCGAAGGCATGGACGCGGACAACGTAATTTCGCGAATTCTTCAGCATGTTCCTGTTCCATAAGGTTCCGTAATATGGAAACAAGCGAGCTTCTGCGCAATATTACGGCTCTTCCGATTATTTCAAGCGGCCTTGCCGAAGAAATGCTCGCGGGAAATTTCCGCTCGGTTTTTAAGGGGCAGGGTATGGAGTTTGACGAAGCGCGGCACTACGAGGCAGGCGACGACATCCGCTCCATCGACTGGAACGCAAGCGCGCGCTTCGGCACTCCCTTTGTAAAAATGTACCGCGAAGAGCGCGAGCTTACAATCATGCTTTTAATCGACATTTCGCCTTCTATGCACCGCGCGGATATCGCGCGCGTTAATATCGAGGGGCGGAGTATCAGCCCATACGAGCAGGCTGTCATCTGCGCGGCGCTTATCGCTTTTTCCGCGGAGCATACAGGCCAGCAGGCGGGAGCTTTTTTCTTTGACAAAGAAATTGAAAAAGTTTTTCCGCCGCGCAAGGGACGCAAGCATATCATGTCGATGGTTATGGCCGCGCTCAAGTACCAGAACAATGTTTCCGCGCGAAAGAGCCGTCACGGCAGTAATATCGCGTCCGCTTTGGCCGGAGCGTCGCGCCTGTTAAAAAGAAGATCCCTTGTTATTTTAATTTCCGATTTTTTCAGCGTTAATTGGGAACAGGAAATGGGAAGCCTTTGCAGAAAGCACGACGTTATCTCCTTAAGAATCTGCGACAGCGGAGTTCTTCCCTATCCCGGCCTTATCACTCTGGAAGACCCGGAAACAGGCGCAAAGGTAGAAGCGCCGGCAGGGTTGGAATCTTTTCAAGAAAGTTGGGCATTGTGGCACAGCGAAAAATCGGTTCACTGGCAAGCGCAGTGCCGTCAATGCGGCGCGTCTTTTCTTGATTTGCCCATAACGGCGGACGCCCCTGCCCTTCTGCTGAAGTTTTTCGGCGGAAGGGGACGTCATCAACATAATCGGAAAAATTCATGAGAAAAAAAGCCGTCCTTTTCGCCTTAACCTGCGCGATTTTCAGCGCGGCAATTTGCCCGGCAATCGGCCACGCGCAGAACAGCGGAGCCTATCTTGTTCCGCGAACTGTGTACGTGGGAGACCCCGCGACTCTGGTAGTGCCTCTGCCGCCCGCGCCGCGCGATTCCGTTGACGTTGTCCTTAGAGCGCAGGCGAAAAATTTATCTACGGAAGATATCGATATTACCCGCATAACGCTTGAGCGGCGCGTTTCGGGAAACAGGCTTTTGGTAGAGTTTACCGCCTATGTGCCGGGCGTTTTGGAATTGCCGTCTTTTGAAATTGACGGCGAGCGCTTTAGCGGTTTAACCGCCGCGATCAGCTCGATAATTGACGCGGGGGCGGTCTCAAACACCGGAGCAAACCGCTCTCTTGAACTTTCAGGCGCGGCTTCTACGCTGGCAATTCCCGGAACAGCGATGATGATTTACGGCACGCTTTCAGGCGTAGTTTTTTTGATACTGCTTGCAATCTGGATTTTTTTCCGGGGACGACTGCTGTTCTTAAAGATTCAGGAAAAATGGAAACGCTGGAGTTTTTTTATATACATGAGAAGCTCGGAAAAAAATCTTGGGCGTTTATTATTGAAAGGGGGAGACAAGAGGGAGATACTTGATAAACTTTCGGAGCAATTCCGGCTGTTCCTCAGTTTTTTTACAGGCAACAACTGCCGAGCAATGACCGCGCGGGAGTTTGAAGAGATAGCCTCGGCCGTGCATATCGACGGCGTTTTTTTGAAAAACTTTTTCCGCCGCTGTGACAATCTTCGTTTTTCGGGCGCACAGCCGAAAAACGAAGACATCAGCCGTCTTTTGTCGGACCTTCGCACCTTTCTAACCGCCGCGGAAAAGGAGAAAACTCACTCTTTTATAGAAGAAAAAGAGCGCGTAAAAAAGGAGAGAGCCGCGTGAGCTTTGGTTTTGATCGCCCATTTTTAGCCGCCGCAGGGATTATTGTTATTCCGCTTGCGGCTTTTATCCTCTCCCGTCTGAAGAATCCGTTTATCGCGCTTATTCCGCTTGGCGCTCCCGGCAGTGTTCCTTTTAAAGTTTCAAAATCAGGCGGCGTTCTTGTAAACTTATTCAAAGCGCTAGAATTCGCGGGGGTTTGCCTGCTCTTTATCAGCGCGGCAGGGCCTTCGATCAATACCGCGGAAACTGTCTGGCTCAACAGGGGCGCGGATATTCTCTTTGTGCTTGACACAAGTTCCAGCATGGCCGCTTTGGACATGGACGGCAAAAGCAGGTTTTTTGTAGCCAAAAATCTGCTTGCAGATTTCGCGCTCAGGCGGCCATCGGACAATATCGGGCTTGCCGCGGTTGGCAGTGACGCGGCGCTTCTTGTTCCGCCGACCGCCGACAGGGAGGCTTTGTTTCTGCGGCTGGAAAATCTGCGCCTCGGCGAACTTGGAGACGCAACGGCTTTGGGCATGGGGCTTGCGACTGCCGCGTATCATCTGGAAAAATCCGGCGCAAAACGCAGGGTTGTGGTTCTGCTTACGGACGGCGAAAACAACGCAGGCTGGATTCATCCCGAAACTGCCGCGTCCATGCTGCGCGAAATGGGAGTGTCTTTCTGGGTTATCGGAATCGGCACAGGGGGAGAGGTTCCCATTGATTACACCGACCCCTACACAAAAGTGCGCAGTACCGGCGTATTTGATTCGAGCTTTGACACCGAAAGTCTGCGCCGCTTGAGCCTTTCCGGGGGCGGCAATTATATTCCCGCGCCTTCCGCCGACGCTTTTGCCGCCGCGTTCGCGCAACTTGATGAAAACGAAATTACGGTGCAAAGATCGCGTGTTGTAAACAGAAGAAGATCGTTTGCGTTTCAATTTTTAATCACTGCTGTTTGTTTTCTCGCGGCGGCAAGAATCGCAAGGCGCAATCTGCTGGGGGCGATGATATGAGTTTTGATCATCCCTATGTTTTAAGCGCCTTTGCCGTTCTTTTCATTTGGATAATTTTTGATTTTTTCGGACGGATAAACAAATACAAGCGCAATCTGCCGAAAGACATATCGAAAAAAATATCGGCTTCCGTTGCTCTTTTCCGCGTCTCGCTTGCTCTGGCGATAATCGCGGCGGCAGGCCCCCGCTGGGGAATCGGCTTTACCGCATGGGAATACAGGCGCGGAATCGACGTTGTCTTCGCGATTGACGTTTCGCGCAGTATGGATATCCGCGACGCGCAGAGGGGCTCCGTACAAACGCGCCTGGAGCGGGGGCTTGCAATCGCGAAAGAAAGTGCGGCTAACGCGGCTGGCGCGCGTTTCGCCGCCGCTGTCGGGCGCGGCAGGGGATTTTTGGCGGTTCCGCTGACATGGGACAGCGAAGCGCCTTTAAGCTTTCTGGAATCCATTGACGGCGGCGCAATGACGGGCAGAAGCACAAATCTGGAAGCTCTTATCGATGCGGCAACGGACGCGTTTCAAAAAACATCGGCGGCGCAAAAAGTGATTGTCCTAATTTCGGACGGCGAGTCTCATGCCGGCGTTTTAAAAAACGCGGCAAACCGCTGTGCAAGGGAAGGCATAATTGTAAACACGGTCGCGGTTGGCAGTGATGAAGGCCGTCCGGTTATTACGGAAGAATTTTTTCAGGACTCTGCGCCGCCGCAGGCCCCTGTCAGCCGAAGGGACAGCGCGGCAATGCGCATGGCCGCGGAAAGAACCGGCGGTATATACATAGACGCAAGCAGAGAAGACGCTTCGGGAGTTTTAACGGCGCACCTGCTTTCGCTTGCCAGAGAAATGGAGCCGGGAAGGGGAAGAAGCGAGCCGAAGGAGCGGCGCACCTTTTTCATTATCCTGACTCTGCTTTTTTACGGAGCGTCAAAATTCGTCCCAAGACTGCCGCGCTTTAGGCGGCCTGCTCTTGTCTCCATGATTGCGGTGTTGTTTTTATTTTCCTGCTCCGAGGGAAAAATTCTTCTTATGGAAGCAAACTATTTAAATTCGCGCGGCAGATACGATGAGGCTGTTATTCCATACATGAAAGCGCTGGAACATAAAGACTCAAGGCCTTACGCCGAATACGGTCTGGGTTTAACGTTCTATTCGATAGACGAAGGCAAGGCCGCGCTGAAGCGTTTTTCCGCTTCGCAAAAAATGCTTGAGAACTTTTCCCCCGGCGAACACAGCGAGCTTCGATACAGAAACAGCTACAATTCCGGCGTGGTTTTTTTTGAAGAGGGCGATTTTCAATCGGCGGCCGAAGCATTCAAGGACGCGCTGAAGATCGATCCGCGAAGGATAGAGGCAAAACGCAACCTTGAATTGAGTCTTATCTCGATTACACGGCGGATTGAAGACGACAATCGAAGCGAAACACGGCAGGACAACGGGACAAGAGAAGTTCTTTTCGGATACCTAAAACAGAATGAACAGAAGTATTGGAAAAGCAGGGAATGGGCCCCGGAAGAAAAATTTACAGGACCGGATTATTGATGAAAAAAGAGAGCGTATTTTTTTTACTGACACTTGCTCTTTCTGCCAATCTTTCTGCGCAGAGCGGACCTCAGGTTCTGGTAGAAACATTTCCCCAAACGCCCACTGTCGCGGAGCGCTGGGTTATTTCCCTGTTAGTCAATCACCCCGTGGCGGACGAGGTTTCCGTCTATCCGCCGCCATTTGCGCCTTCGCTTTCTCTGGACAGCATCAGCAAAGCGCCGCGCGCAATAGGCTCAAGAAGACAGACACTGATAGAGTACAGGTTTGTCCCTAACACTGCGGAAACCGTTACTATAGAACCTTTCACGGTGATGGGCCCTTCCGGTGCTTCAAGAACAGCTTCGTTTACGGTGCAAATTCGCGGCGGCGCACAGGAGCCGCAGGTTTTTAAAACCGTCTGGGAAGGGGCTCCGGCGCAAATGGCGGTAGGAGAGAGCGCCGTCTTCACCCTGCGCTTGCAGACTTCCGCGCCGCCGCGGCCCAGGCTTTCGCTGTGGCAAGTACCTCCGCCGTGGCTGCCGCCGCCTGAGTTTTTTATGACGGAAGTTCAGCGGGGGGTAATTCTCGTTTCTTTGCCGCTTTCAATCGACGAGAGGGACGGCGGCATTGCTCTGCGGCTCAACCTTATTCCGCTGGAAGGCGACTTCCGTCTTCCGGCGCGAGTTCTTCAGCATGAAAATTACGTGTTTGAAATACCGGCGCTTAATGTGCGCGTAACAGGCAGAGGCGCGATCAGGCCGCAGGCAGAAAACAGCGTTGGCGCAAGCGCCGGCGCAATAGGCGCAGACAGCGAAGGCGCAGACAACGCAAGCGAAGACGAAGACGTCTATGCGGACGCGGCGCAATTTCCCGCGTTCGATTTTTCGCTCCTGGACAGCTCTTTCCAGCGCAGATCGTGGAGAAGCCAGTGCGAGGAAATCTGCACAGAAGCCAAAAATCTTTGGGTCAGCGGCAATTACGCGCAGGCGCTCGCTTTTTTAAGACTCAGCGAGAGGGAACATCCCCGAGGAGCCCTGCTCGCGTCTATACGGCGGGAAGCGGAAGAAAGCCTTGGCTTTTTTGAAACAAATGACGAAAGCCGCTGGAGAGTCAAACTGCTTTTGGGGCTGTCGTTTTTCATCATCTTTCTTGTAATTGTTACCCCTTTTGTTTGTTTGGTATTGGTAAAGGATTCTTTTCGCAGAAGGACGGCGCTGTTGTGCGCCGTTGTTTTTGCAGTTATGGCTTCCTTTTATTTTTACCGTTTTGCGGATACCCGCAGTGTCTTTCACAGCGCGGGCGGGCGTTTCGCCGTTACGCTGGAAACAGCCCTGCGCCGGACTGCGGATACAGACGGAGAAGAATTGTTCCGCTTGCGCGAGGGACGGCCGGCGGAGATACTGCTGAAAAGCGAGTCGTGGCTGTACCTGCGGACGAACGATGCGGCCGCAAATACAGGCTGGATACCGGCCGGAAAAGCGATTTTTTATTGAGGAATACAGCATGAGCTTTGAAGATATTTTCAATAAGTGGGAACAGAACAATAAAGTCATTGATAAGGACAAGGACGCGGAAGAGCAGAGGGTTCCCGCGCCCGGAGCGAACCGCCGCCGTCTGCTCCACGTTAAACCGGACGATGTGATAGACATACACGGTTTTACCGGCGAAAGGGCATGGCTCGCTATGGACGCCTTCTTTAACAAGGCAAGGGATTTGGGTTATAAAAAACTGCGCATAATTCACGGCAAGGGCAACCACTCCTCGGGCAAGTCGGTTCTTTCAAGTACCGTCCGCGATTTTATTGAACAGTGCCCTTTCGCCGGGGAAAACGGCTTTGAAAAGTCCGAAAACGGCGGCAGTGGAGCCACATGGGTTTTACTGAAGGCTTGATTTTTACGCTTTTTTCGCGTCTTCGCAGTTTTTCCCCGCCAGCAGGCCGTACACTTCGGGAGCGCTTTGTGCGGATAAAAGAGAATCGCGCAGTTCCTTGTTTTTAAGGCGGGCGCTGAACCATGAGAGCGTCTGCAGATAATAGGCGTGCTGGTTATGCGCGGCCGCAATCATGAAGACAAGGCGCACAGGTTCGTCGTCCAGAGGACGGAAATCCACAATATCCGTGCGGCTTATGCCTACGGATACTACAAGGTCGGTAATCGAGGAAAGGCGCACATGGGGAATGGCGATTCCGCAGCCGATGGCGGTGCTCATCAATTCTTCGCGCTTTAAAATCTCCGCGGTCAGTTCCTGCCTGTTCTTTACCTGGGGAGCGGCCGCGAGGTTTTCCGCAAGGGACAAAAGCGCGTCCCTCTTGCTTGAGTAATCCAGAAAAAGTATGCGGTGTACCGAAAGAATGGAATCTGTTTGAATCGGGGTAATCTGCGGAGTTAAATTGCTGGAACTGAGCCTGTCGTTCACCCATTTATCGATTTCGGACTTTTTAAAACGCCAGGCGGCCCGTATCTTTCCGGCAGGAATCTCACCCTTTTGGGCACAGTCGTAAACTGTACGCTCGGATACGCGCAGATATTTCGCCACTTCTTCCAGGGTTAGGATTTCATCATCAGCCATAAGCTATTTTTGCATAAAATAGTAAAAAATGTCAAGAGATTCTTTAGAATGTCAAGGTTTTCACTATTTTTTTAGTTCGTGCAGGGAATCGAAGGGGTAAAGATTCCCTATCGTCGTATTTACCTGATCCGGGCCGTTTCCGGCGAAATATACCGGGGTTTCGGGCGGCATAAATTCGCTTAAAACCTGACGGCATGCCCCGCATGGGCCTACGGGTTCAAAAGAATCGGGAGTTGAAATTCCCACCGCGGTAAATTTTATCTTGCCCTGCGTAATTGCCGATGCGATGGCGTTTCTTTCGGCGCAGATGGTAAGGCCGAATGAGCGGTTTTCCACGTTGCACCCGACAACTATACTGCCGTCCGCACACATTATGGCCGCTCCAACCCTGAATTTTGAATAGGGAACATAGGCCATATCAGCGGCCTTTCGGGCTTCCTTAAGCAAAACGTCAGTCTGTTCTCTTATAATCATGCTTGCCTCCTGGGTTAATGTATAATATAATAATTATCGCCGCTGTGGTACAAGGGGGAGATTTGGCGCAGCAAAAAAGCAAGCTTAGAATATTTATCATCTTTTTAATATTTGTTTTATATCTATTAATAGCCGCAAGACCTATTCCGCGCGAGACGATTCTTTCCCCCTTCTGGCTAAGTTCCCTTGTGGAAAACAGCTCGTTTGTCGCAAGCAATCTGCGCTCGGCGGGCGGGCCCTCCGTCGTCCCCGAAGGCGGCGCACAGCTTATTCCGTTTACGCTTGGAGCGAATTTCGGCTATGTAGACAGCGCCGGAAATCTCGCAATCCATAAAAGAAACAGCGGCAATATTTTTTTAAGCGACAATCAATGGACGGAATACGGAGCCCAGCCTGAAAAAATCGAAATTAAAAACACCAGCGAAGAAGTTGTAATGACCATAGAAAATCCCGGAGGCTACCCTGTTTTGATGGACAACAGGGTTTTTATTCTTGGCAGCGGGCAGGATTCGTTATCTGAAATCGGCTCGAACGGGAATGTTATTTGGACTTATGAATTCGGCGCGCCCCTTACCGCTATCGACGCCGCCGCCGGCCTTGTGCTGACAGGTTCGATTGACGGCGTGATTGAAATCATCGATGCAAGCGGAAAGCGTATTTTCTATTTTGAACCGGGCGGCTCCCGCATTTCGCTGATTTACGGCTGTGCTATTTCAAGGGGCGGCTCGCGGCTTGGAATAATCAGCGGCCTTGATCAGCAGAGGTTTCTGCTTTTGGAACGCTACGGAAACGAGGGCGATTACAAAGTTGTCTACCATGAATTTTTAGGCGAAGGATTCAGGCGGCCTGTGCGTATTTCCTTCATCGACGAAGACCGCCGCCTGATTTTTGAGTGCCCCGACGGAATTGGCTGTTACAATATCAAATCCCGTAAGGTACTGCGAATCCCTCTGGACGGAAAGACGGTCGCCATCGACGATTCAGGCGGCGGCGGATTTCTCTTTTTAATCAACTCTTCTCCGTCCGGGCAAAAAGAGCTTATCGGCGTAAAATTTCCAAATGACAGATGGCCGCTGTTTTCCAAGTCAGGAAAGGATATGCGGGAAACTATTTTTTTAAGGGCTCCTTTTAAAAGCGATAATGTTTTTCTTAAAAGAACAGGCTCTCTTCTTATCGCAGGAGGAGGGACGACATTGATCTCTTTTCAACTGGAGGAAAAATAAAATGAAAAACCGCGCATTTCGCATAACAACTGCGCTTGTTCTGGCGCTGTGCCCCGTCATTTTCGGCTCAATGAGCTGGCCCTGCGAGAACGCGGTCTTAACCAGCAATTTCGGCGCGAACGACAGAGGCAGTCCCATTTTGGGCATGATCTTCAGCGGGAATACGGAAGTTCTCGCCGCCGAAAAGGGCGAGGTGATTTTTTCCCGCAGCAGCGGCGACGCATCGCTCCTTCCTTCCCCGCTTGGCGCATGGGCCGCTGTTGATCACGGAGACGGACTTATCAGCATTTACAGCCGTTTTCAAGACAAATCCATTGATCTCCCGCGCCTTGAAAAAGGGCAGTCTATCGCTTCTTCAGGAATTTCAGGCTGGTCGTCGCAAAGGGGATTTTACTTTATCATCTACGACAGGCTTCAGCGGCGCTGGATAAATCCGGCTATGCTCATAACGCCCCTTCGCGACGTGCGCCCTCCGCAGATTTTTTCGGTAGAACTGCTCGACGCGCAGGGAGCCGTGGTACGGTCGTGGAATTTAAGCCAGGGGCGTTATACAGTGCTGGTAAATACATCGGGTTTCGCTCCTGCACGCGCGGGCGCACCCCAGCATGCGCCGCAGAGAATTGTCTGCTCGTTGAACGGGGCCGAAGCCGGCTCTCTAAACTTTGAAGCGGTTTCGGCGAGAGACGGAGTTTTGATGCTTTACCGCAACGGCCTTGTACCGGCGAAACAGATTTTAAAGAATTCTCCCTCTTACGAAAGCGCCGAAGTTTTCTTGAACAGGGGGCAGGTAAATCTGGAAGTTATCGTGCAGGACGCGCTTGGCAATTCGCGCAGTTACGTAAACCGTCTTTTTGTAAACTGAAAGTGAAAACTTGGTCGACTCCGGTACGCGCCGCGCGCGGCGGAACAATTCCCTGCGCCCTCTGCGGCGGTTTGCGGTTCAAGCCCGCGCTAAAGTGCGAAGGCTTCGGCTTTGTCCGTTGCGCGGTCTGCGGCCTTGTGCAGATGAATCCCCAGCCTGTAAAAGAAGAAATAATCGCGCGTTATAAAAGCGAATTTGGCGGCGATTATTTGTCCTACGAAATCGAAAACGAAGCAGTTTTTCTTAAATTGCAGCAACTTGCCTTAAAAGACGCAGGTTTTGAAAAACCGAAAAACGCGCTTGAACAGCCATCGGTTCTGGATATCGGATGCGCTACCGGCGCGCTATTGGAACACCTTCGCGACTGTGGATGGCGCGTAACGGGAGTGGAAATTTCCCCAAGCGCGGAATATGCGCGAAAAAAGCGCGCCCTTGACGTGCGAAACCGTCCTCTGGAGGAATGCGGCTTCGCGAACGGAGGCTTCGACGCGGTTCTTGCGTCGCATTTAATCGAACACCTGAACGACCCCCGCTCTTTTTTAACCGAAGCACACCGCGTATTAAAAGACGACGGCCGTATTTTTATAACAACTCCCAATATAAGCGGTTTTCAGGCGCGTCTTTACGGCGGCAGTTGGAGATCCGCTATTTTTGATCACCTGTATCTTTTTTCCGCGCGAACATTGACAAGGCTGTTGAAAGATACCGGATTTTATGCGGAAAAGCTGTCTACCTGGGGCGGCCTTGCGGCAGGCACGGCCCCGCAGATGTTGAAAAAAACAGCGGACGTTCTTGCCAAGCGGATGGGCTTCGGCGACGTGATGATAATAAGAGCGCGGAAAAAATAACTGCCAAAACTTTTACTCAAACGCAACGCCAAGCCATGCCGAGGGATCGTTTAGGTCTTCGCGGATTAGGCCGATGTCTACGCTGACGGTGGTTTCGGCGACCAGCCATTTTATTCCGTATGATTCAAAGCGGGCTCCGGCTCCTGCAAGATCAACAAGGCCCATCGCGTGATTGAATGAAGGCGAAACCATTATCGCGGAGCGGATGCTTGAGCTTGAAAGAATTATCGCCCAAAGCATTGAGCGGCTGTCGCAGTCTCCTCTGCCTTCCGTAACGGCGGTTACAAGGTTTACAAAGTCACTGCCTTCAGGATGGCGCTCGTATGTAAAGCCCTGCACAAAACCAAGGGCTTTTTTCGCAAAGGCAAGCCTTGCCTCATCGCCTGAAGAAATAGAAGGAGCGCCGCCCAGACCGCTCACAACAGCGGAGACGGCGTCTGTTATGCGATCATAGGAATCGCGGTAGATCATGCGGTAATAGCGCCTCCATGCTTCCTGCAGTAAGGGAGTGCCCAAATAGTGCGTTAAAAGTTTGAATTCGCGCTCTACCAAAAACTGCGCGGCCTCTGCGTCATTTTCGTATATCACGGCACTGCCGCCGCCTGCAAGAGAGACCTGTTTCTGCCCGCCGCGCGGAGAGCTGTACTCGGTAATCGGGCCGGGCAATCGTTGTTCCGCCTCAGAGGGAATAATCGAATCCAGCGCGGAAAAATGAAAGGCGAACAAACCGTCCCCGTTTGCCACCGGTCCATAAGAGAGGGCAAGAAGCAAAGGCCGACTGCCTGAGGCGGCTCCTGTCTCGACGCAAAGCCCCCAGCCGCTAAAGCCGCCGAAATCCAACTCGATAACCGCCGCCTGCTTGTCGTTGTATGTAAAGAAATCAAGGCCGCCCTTGTTGGAAAGCCTTTTCCCGACATCTTCGGCCAGCTCCTTAACGCCGGCATAAGAGCCCTTGTATACGACAATATCGAACTTGGCTCCGGCCGGCCCGCTGAAGGAAAACCTGTCTTTGCCGTCCCCGTCGGTGTATTCGTAGCCTTCGGGAAGGTCGATTTTAAAACCCCATGTGGGCGAATGAAGCGATTCGGCAAAGACGAAAACCGGAACAAATAACAACAAAAAAACAATTCGTTTCATGTTAATATTATCGGAGTGAAAAACATAGAAATACTCTACGAAGATGATTTTTCTGTAATTATCAACAAACCGGCCGGCCTCGCGGTTCAGGGCGGGAAGGGGGTAAAAACCTCGCTGGATAAACTTCTGGCCGAAATCCGCAGTCCGCCTCCGCTTTTGGTGCACAGGCTGGACAAGGATACTTCCGGCATACTGCTGGCGGCCAAAACAAAGGAAGCCGCCGCCCTGTTTTCCCGCATTTTGGCAGACGGGAAGCAAGGCGGAGAAAACCGCACAGTAAAGCAGTACATCGCCGTCTGCGCCGGAAAGCCCGAAAAGAACAGCGGGATCATCACGGAGGATTTGATGATACGGAACAATCTTAAAAAATCTGAAACAAGGTACAAGGTGTTAAAAAGCGGGAATTTGAGTCTGAGCGACGATCCCCCGCTTGCTTTGGAGTTTTCCGTCCTTGAGATTGAACTTGGAACCGGCAGAATGCATCAAATCCGCCGTCATCTTGCCATGCGCGAAAACCCCGTCCTTGGAGACGACAAGTACGGCGATTTTGCGCTTAACAAAAAATTGCATAAAGCCTGCGGCCTTAAACGCCTCTTACTGCACTCATCAAGGCTGGTTGTAAAGGAACGGTTTAATCTGGATATAAGCGCTCCCCTTCCCGTTTATTTCCGTCCCTTTACTTGACTTTAATCATAATTTTTCACACAATAGGTCAGATCATGAAAGAAAGCCCGCAAGTTCCTTTATCACGGCCCTGGCTGGAAAGATTAAGCACCAGCGAACTTGTAAAATTGGCCGACAGTTTTGGCATTGATATCCCTCCCGGACTGGAAAGAATCTTCATCATAGAAGAACTGCTTGAAAATTCCGCAGGCGAGGAAGAGGAAGCCAAAGAAGAAATAGAGGTCAACCCCTCGTATTCGGAATCGGTAGCCCTGCCAAAACAGTACAATATTTCTTTTATCGAAATAATAATCAGAGACCCGCTTTGGGTTTTCGCATTTTGGGAAATCAAGGGCCACGACAAAGAAATCCACGAAGCCGCGGCCGATTTTAACGGCTACTGTCTGCGGGTAATTCCGCTTGTCGAAGGCGAGAGTCATCCAAGGTCGAGGGAAAATTCCTTTACCGTGGCGATCAGCGGCGAAGATTCGGCCAGATATTTGGGTTTTGCCGATCTTCCGCAGAAGGCCTGCAGCCGCTACATTGTTCTGCTTTGCGCACTGCGTGGAGAAACAGAAATACAGCTCGCCGCATCCCTGTCCTTTGAACTGCCCATGCTGATTAAAAATGAAAATATCAGCGAAATGGATCAAAATATCCTTGTTCATCTTTCCGGCATACAGGATATATCAACAATAAAAAGTTCGGATCGGCAATCCAGAGTCAAGGGGCAGTAATTATGAGCTTCCGTTATGCGATTTCACTTGTTCTGGAAGCTCACCTGCCGTATGTAAAGGATTTCGTCAAAGAGGATGATTTTTCCCAGTCGGGCGAAGAGGGGCGTTTTTTCGAGGCAGTCTCGGAAACTTTCCTTCCCCTTCTTGGAGTTTTAGACAGGCTGGAAAATGATCACATACCCTTCCGCCTCGGCCTGGCTGTTTCTCCAATCCTCTGCCACATGCTCAACGACGAATATCTTATAAACAAATATCTGTATTACACGGATATGCAGATTGAATTCGGCAGACAGGAAATAGAGAGAACCTGCGGGCAGGAGGAAATAAACAAGCTTGCCCAGGCTTACTATGATCAATTGGTAGAAAAAAGAATCGCTTTTACGGAACGTTACGAAAAAAATATTTTAAAGGCCTTTGACTTTTACCGCCGCAAGGGAAAAATTGAAATCCTGGCAAGCAGTGCGACGCACGCCTTTTTGCCTTTTATCAGCCACAACGCGGAATCTTTACAGGCGCAGATGGAAATACCCATCTCCGGCTACCGTCGCCACTTCGGCGGAATCCCTCAGGGTTTTTGGATGCCCGCTCTCGGCTGGACTCCCGCTCTGGAACCTTATTTTCGCGCATACAATTTCAGCTACACAATTATGGACACTCACGGCCTTTTGTTCGGCAGGCCTTTGCCTTCAAGGGGATGCTTTTACCCGGTAAAAACTCCGGGTGGCACTTTTATTCTGGGCAGGGATTATTACGCCGTGCGCGAAATTGAACAAATAGCAAACGATGAAATCTTCAGATGCTGTGACAAAGACGCAGGCTACGAACTTCCGCCTGAATTGGTCAGCCGCTTCCTGAGCGCCGAAGGAGAGAGGCGCAGAACCGGCTTTAAGTACTGGGCAAAACGCGGCGGTCAAAATGAAATCTATAATCAGCAGGCGGCAGGCGACAAGGTGACCGAGTACGCAAGGCTCTTCCTGGAAAACACCGCATCCCGTCTTGAGGAAGTTTCCAAACACATGAAAGAGGCTCCGTTAAGCCTTTATGCAAATAACGCCGATTATTTCGGGCGCTTCTGGCACGAGGGGCATCAGTTTATCGAAACTCTTTTCCGCATGGCTTCCGGCTACAGGGATTTGCAGTTTTTATGCCCCAGCGAATATATCTTCAAGCAAAACCTTTCCGAGCTTCAGGTTACTGCTCCCGAATTTTCATCATGGGGTTTTAACGGCTATGCCGAAACATGGCTGAATGTTTCCAACGACTGGATATACCGCCACCTGTCGCGCTCAATGGAAAGAATGACTGAATTAGCCGAGCGTTTCCCGGACGATACCGGCCTTAAAGAACGCGCCTTGAATCAGGCCGCGAGAGAAATACTTATCGCCCAGTCCTCCGATTGGCCGGGTCTTTTGCACAGACAGGATTCCACGGAATACGCCCGCAATCAGGCGGAAGGCGCATTGCGCAACTTTACCACGATTTACGAAGCGCTTGGCAGTAACTACATCAGCACCGAATGGCTTACAACCCTTGAAAAGAAGCATAATATTTTCCCGCATATAAATTACCGTGTTTTCAGGCGAAAAAAGTAAAGCTTAAAATTCCAGTTTGTACAAATCCTCAATGCGCTGATAAAGCTCTTCACGGTTATTGAGCATGGCAAGGCCTTCTTTTGCAGGGTCGAACCTCGGGTTTATTTTCAGGGCTTCCGTAAAATATTCCCTCGCTTCGGCTTGCGCTCCGCGCGAATACGCATCCAGTCCCAAAAGGTACAGCTCATCGACTTTGTCCGATCTTTGTTTGCGTCCGCCGTCGCCAAGATCAAAGCGCACGCCAAGACTGATCCTGTTCATCGTCTGGAATTGGGTAAGCAGGTCCAGAGTATAGTTGATGTCTACGGCTATTTTGCCCAGGGTTATCGCACTGCCAACGGAAACGCGGCTGCTTCCCGATTTAAGCATAAGGCCGGCACGCAGGGACAGGAAATTCGCTACAGTTGCCGAAAGGCCGAAGGCAAAATAGGGCTTTTCCGAAAGAGAGACACTCGTCATATTCAAGGGCAGGTTGAAATCGAAGGATATCAAAAGGGGACGCAGGGGCTTGTAAGAAATAGCCGCGTTAAGAACCGTCGGCAAAGGCTCCTTCTTCGAGGGGGGGCCGAGGTTTCTTATAACAATTGCTGCGGAAGCGTTTTTTTCCCTTGAGTTGTAGGGCTTAAGCATATTAAAACGGGTAAGAAAGCCAATATCGGCCATTCCCATTACCGCAGACTGGGACATGCCGGAGCCGCCGATTATTGTATCGTCATTTGTTACGCCGTCGTTGCCGGTAAAATCCGGCATTATGCGAAAAGCCCCTTTCAGGCTTACTCCAACCGACAATCCTGAAAAATAATACCCGGAGAAAAAATTATAGGAAGCGTTTAAAATCGCCACTCCTTCCGAATAATAGCCGTTGGAAACCCTGTCGCCGAACATATTGTACTCGGTAAAGGGCATATACAGCCACTTTAACGCCGCGGAAAAGCCAAAATTCTCGATGCGGGAGGCAAAAACAATTCCCTCCAGCTTGGCGTCGGCTACCCAGTTGTTGTGAAAAAATGCAAACTCCGTTTTCGGGAGCATCGAAGAACCGGCCGGGTTGTATTCTATAAAGGAAACATCATCGACAACCGCGGAAAAAGCCGAAGCCATTCCCTCGGAGCGGCCGCCCATCGGGACATTCAGCACAGGAAAGGCCGTTAAACCGGTGTTTTCATCCGTCCCATAAACCTTGTTCAGATAATCGGCCAAACCCCCGTAATTGTCCTGAGAATCGGCGGACCAAAGCGGAGAGTAAAGCGAAAAAAACAGGCAAACGGCAAGGAAAACCGTCATAACGGAACGGCTCATATATAATATAATATATCGGAAATTTTAAAAAAAATTAGCATAAGATAGAAGGTTTATTCTTAAATTTACGATAATGTAGTATAAAGACTATAATGGAAAAATACGCCCACAGGTCTATGCTTTTTTGCTTTTTCGCCTGTTTTTTGCTGTTGTCGTCCCTCGTACCGGCTTTTGGGAAAGGCAGAAGCGAAGCAGATCTGTCAACAGCCGACGCTCTTATCAGCGAAAGGCAATACGACGAAGCTATCAGAATTTTAACAGGTTTTTCCAGGCGCAATCCCGGCAGTTTCGACAGAGCCCAGCAACGCTTGCGGAAAATTTACCTGATACGGGAAGAATTCAACCGCACCGCGGATGAAATGATAGACACGCTGTTAAATGATCCTGAGAATGCCGAGAAAATACTGAGTTTAACAAACAAGCTGGAAACTCTCGAAGGCCCGAACAGCCCTCTTCTGCTCTCTTTTATTTTAAGAACAAAAGAAATCGCGCAGTTCAATGTTTACAGAAACCGCTTACGCGTTATTCTTGAAAACGGCAGGGCGGCTCTTGACAGAAAAGACAGCGAAGCGGCTCTGCAAATCTATTCCGGCGGAATGAGCTTTATGCGCGATGAATTTTTTGCCGCAGGTTACGGAGACTCTATCGAGAGCCGGGTTGTCCAGGGGACGGAAAGAGTCGTTTCCGCAATCGGGTCTTTCAGAGCGGCAAGCACAGAGCTGGGAACAATCTCCGCGGAAATGACGCGCGCGATTAACTCCGGCAATCTGACAACGGTTCCGGGAATAAGCGCCCGGCTGACGCCCGCGATGGACAGGTTCATCGCGCTGAAAAGAAATCTTTTTATATCGGTCGATACCTTCGACAGCATTCTTGCCGGGCTGAGAGCGGCCGATCCTGAAATGGGAGACCGCAATCATCTTTCATTTTTTTCCCGCGTAATACACGGCCGCCCCGGAGAATCAATACAGGAAGGGATGCTGGGCGCATTTGACATTTACTGGGACAACTCTGTTGTTCCGATTGTCAGCGCCATTACGCAGAACGCGCAAAGGGCAAACGCGGCAGGTCTTACTGCTTTTGGAACAGAAGATTACGCGGGAGCCGTAACAGCTTTGGACAGAATAGACAGCTTCGTTAATCTGTCGCCTGTTTATTTTGAAAAACGCCTTTTGTTGAAAGGAGGCGAAAGAGAAAAACCAATCGCGTTTTTTGGAAGCTCCGTTGCGAATGACGATATACAATCTTTCGCCAGACTAAAATCCATAAGCGAGGCCGGCAGTCATCTTAAACGGGCGGCCAATCTTGCAATGCGCGTAAACACGCTTATTAAAGTTGAGAACACGCTCCTTGCTCAATGGCAGGAAGGAATCATAACCTCAGCCGCGGCCTTAAACACAGAACAGCTGACAAGAAACATAATCATGGAAGCTCAAACAGCGGCCGGGGTTATTATAACAAGCGCCGACAGAATTGACGCGGAAATAAAACGCCGCGCGGATACTCCGTTCATAAGGGACGCGCTTAACTTAATCGAAAAGATGAACGCCGCTTTCGCCGCCGAAGAATTAAAGTCGGCGAAAAGGTACTACGCCATCGCGGGCGGCGATCTTCAGCGCAGTCTTGCGGCGAGAAAGAGCGAACTGGAAAGAGGGAGAAACTTTCTGAACGGACAAACCCGCACAAACGCGGAAGGCGTGGCTCATCTGGATCGCTTCCCTGCCGAAGCTCTGCATACGCTGACCGTGATGATCTCCGCGCTTGCGGATGATATACGGCGCGGCAATTCCCTTCTTGCCTATTACAGAAACGACTCCTCCGCGATAAAAGCAGACGCGCAGGTTACGGCAGTTCAGGTTTCTTCCGCGCAGATAGTCGATGAGCTGAACAGTTTGAACAGCCAGGCTCTTGCGCTGTCTCAAACCGCGCGAAGCCAGACCGCGCTGGCGGAAGCCCACAGGCAGGAAGGCGAGCGGCTTTTCAGAGAAGCGCAAACTGCCTATCAAAGACAAAGCTTCGATACGGCTCGCGACCGCCTTCAGCGGGCATCCGAGCGTTTTACCAATTCTCTTGACGTGCAGGAGTCCGCCGCCCTGCGCCAGTCATGGGACAACCAGCTTTTAACTCTTGGCCGGGCGATCAGCGTCGCGGAAAACGAAGTTGTAATCGCCGAGGTGCGCAATCTTGTAAACAACGCGCGTGTTTCCTACTTTGCCGGAAATTTCCAGCAGGCGGAGGATAGTCTTGTAAGAGCGAGAAACCGCTGGCGGATTACCAACCCTGCTGAAAATGATGAAATTATCTACTGGCTTGGCATTGTGCGCGGCGCGATGTCCGCCCGCTCGGGAAGAGTGATCCCGGCTACCGCGCCGCTGTATGCGGAGATGAGCCAGCTTTTAAGCGAAGCAAGAAAAAGATATGACGAGGGCGTGCGCTTTATAAACGCGGGCAACCGCGCACAAGGACTTGCGAGATTTGACGAAGCGCGGCGGCTGACAAGGGAAGTGCGCTTTATTTTCCCTGTCAATCAGGAAGCCGGTATTCTGGAACTGAGGATTGAACAGTTTACAGATCCGGACGCTTTTAACGCCTCGTTTGAACAGCGCCTAAGAACCGCAGTAGCCGGAACAAAACAACGCTCCATTGAATCGTTCGCCGATCTTCAAAACCTTGCGGAAATAAATCCGCGCTATACCGGAATAAGGGCTATTCTTAATCAGGCCGAAATCGACATGGGATACCGTCCTCCGCCGCCGAACCCAAGAGACATCGCCCGCTCCCGCGAGCTGACGGCATCGGCAAGCCGCATCCTGGAAGAAAATACCACCACTCTGTACGAAGTCGCCCTTACGCAGATCAACGAAGCTATCGCGCTAAATCCCGAAAACACCGACGCNGCGCGTGTGAAAGACCGCCTTTTAAACAGNATGAGCGTTCCCGGCGCAATCGTACTNAGCAGTCAGGATGAAGACGAGTACCAACGCGCGGTGCGGGAACTTCAGGCAGGCAANAACCTTGTNGCGATGGCGGTTGTTGAAAGACTNATGCAGAATCCAAGAAACCGCAACATAACAAAGCTTATTGAATTACAGCGAAGGATACAGTCGGTCTTATGATGCGGAAATTCTTAATGCGGCCATGCGCGGTAATTCTTTTATCTTCGCTGTTTTTAATTTTCGCGACTTCGGGAATTTTCGCGGAAGACTTTTACTGGGAAGAGGCTGAAATTTTTTCCGCGCAGAACGGAACTTTTCCCCATAGCGCGTACTCNGGCAATTTTTCCGTTCTGACATGGCAGGAAGTTTCGCCCAACAGGGACTCAAGTATTGCCGCAAGCGGACATATCAACATTCATCTGGCTGTAAAAACCGCAAACGGAGAGTGGGAACAGAGGGGAATTGTCGCCGGGCCTTACGCCTACTCTGGCACCGAGCCTTCTATCACCAGCCTTGTTATCGACAACCGCGGCAGAATTATAATCGCGGTTGCGGCCGGCGCACATACGGAAATACACATCTCCCAGGACAGGGGCTTGAGTTTCTCACGCCAAACACTGAATATGGGCGCGTCAAACTCCGTCGCTCCGCGCCTGTATACCCGCGCCGACGGAGGGTACTTCCTCTTTACTACAAGGGGCGGCTCGGAAACAATGTCTATCCATTACGCGCGCAGTGACAACGGAGTAAACTGGTCGGACTTTGAATTATTCGTGCGGGACAGCAGTCTTTCACTGAACTTCCTGCCAACACACGCGTATGTGGGAAACAGGGACATTGTTTTCTTCCAGTCGATCAGCATGGGCATTGACTCGGCTCCGACGTTCCAGCTTTTCTTTAAAGTCAGCGACGACGGCGGAAGAACTTGGTCCGAGGCGAGGCGCTTTACAAATTTCAACGATCCTGTCGTGCAGACGCAGGCCCCGCCCAACAACTTTGACAATCAACGTCCGCATTTAACGAACATGGGAAACAACAACCTCTTTCTTGTGTGGGAACGGCGCTTTTTAACCCAGACGCCGCAAATTTACAGCGCGGTAATCGACGCAAACGGCAGTCTTGCCGGAACTGTTCAGCGGGTAAACAGCGAAGAGGCTTACTGCAACAACCCGGTAGGTTTTATTTACAAAAACGATCCGGCAGTAGTCTGGTTCGACAACCGCAGAGGAAACAACAGGATCATTCTGGCCGTTCGCGAAGGATCTATCTGGAATAACCACCAGCTCTCCAGCGTCTCATCGGAATCTTCGTTCGCAAGGCCGGTGGTTGATCAAAGCGGCGTAAACATTTTTTGGCAGGGCATGGTACGCGGTTCTGGACGCATCTATCTGCTTTCGCCGGATCGTTCAGTGCACAGCCCCGTAATTACCGCCGGAAACTTTAGTCCTACAAGACCGAACCTCTCCGAAAAAGCGAGAGTTTCCTGGAACATTCCGGCGGACACTTCCGGCATCTTCGGCTTCTCGTGGATTTGGACGCAGGATGCCTTGGCGCAGCCGGAAAAGCAGGTGATGATCTACAACACCGGCACTACAGCGAACCTCAACTTGGAACTTAACGCGGACAAAGACGGCCAGTGGTACTTCTGCGTAGCCGCTCAGGACTTTGCCGGAAACTGGTCGGCTCCGGCGCGCCTTGGCTATTACAAAAAAACTACGCCGCCTGAGCCTGTAACAATAATTCAGCCTGAAACAGACGAGGACGGCTTTCTTGTTTCAAACAACTTTGAGATTTCATGGAAACCTTCGGAAGATCCCTTTCTTGCAGGTTATACATGGAACCTTCAATATCTTGGCGCAAATGAGAGCGCCCCTGTAAACGCTTTGCCTTCCCGCATAATGGGAATGGAAAATTCCATCGGTTATCAGAATCACGACGACGGCCTGTGGGCTTTTTCCGTTGCCGCGATTGATCAGGCGGGCAATATCGGCGAGCAGTCAAACCTGCTGTTCAGAACGAATAAATTTGTTCCCTACACGAGCGTAAGTTACGCAGACGCAAAGCAGGACGATCAGGGAACGCTCTCTCTGCGTATAATTGGAAGGGGCTTTTCCTCGGACGGGCTGATAACTTCGGTCGTTCTTGATCCTGACGGCAAACCGCAGGAAAGCGGACTGTACGGCAGTTTTGCAATTTTGTCGGATCGTGAAATAGGCGGGCTTAGATTTGAAAATCTGGAAGAGGGCCGCTATCGTTTAAGGCTGGAACATTCAACACGCGGCTGGCACACAGTGGAATCGCCCATAACGGTGGCAAGGTCCGCGACTGTAAAATTCGGCGATTATTCCGCGGAGTGGAAACCTTCGTGGTCTGTACAGCCGCGCGGAGGAATAACGGTTAACCCGATCATGGCCCTCGCCGTGATTTTAATTATTTTCTGCATACTTGGAACAGCGGCCGCAATTCGCGGCATAGGCGGCATTATTGCCGAAAGCGCGGCTGTAAAACAGGAAACGCTCGCGATACTAACAGGAGAATTTATGCCAATAGAAAAGAAACAAAAAATTACGCTAATAAAAAAGAAAGGAAGGGGACTGGGCTTCAAACTTGCGTCCTTTACGATTGTACTTGTTCTTTCGGTTGTCATAATGATCTCTACCCCTATGTATATAATTATGACAGGCTCTCAGCGCGAAATGCTGTTAAACGGATTGTACGACCGCTCAAAAGTTTTGCTTGAGGGTCTCGCTTCCAGCACGAGAGCCTATCTTCCGCAGGGAGATCAGGGCGCGCTTGAGCTGGGCTTCCTTCCGGCACAGTCGTCTGCTTTGCCGGAAGCGAACTATGTTACCATCACCGGTTACAGGCCCGGTTCCATACACAGCGATCATGTGTGGGCGACCAACGACCCGGACATTCTTTCAAAGATTGATACAACCGAATACCGCCCCGGCGTGTCGCGGATAACCGACGATTTAAGCCCGCGCTACGAGCAGATCAGAGCGGAGTTGAACGAGCGCGCGCGTTCCGCCGTGGGAGATCTTTCGCGAAGCATAATGGAGTTGACTCAGGAAGGACAGGCGCTTGCCCTTCGCATGGACGACACGGGAATGCGCCGCCTTACCGACATTCAGGTTACCATCCGTTCTCTGGAAGTCAAGCTCACGGAAATACTTTCGCAGACAGCCGGAGAGATCGGCTCTCAGCCTCAGTACTCAAACGAAAGCATTGTAAAGGGCAAGAACAGGAAATTTATTTTCTTTAAGCCGGTAATGTACAGGCAGGGCTCGGACGACAACTACTTCCGCGGATTGATTCGCCTGGAAGTGTCGCTGGACTCGATTATGGCTTCAATTCTCCGCGAACAGTTAGTGCTCATCCGCACCATTGGAATTGTCGCGTTTGCAGCGATGCTCATCGGCGTAGTCGGCGCTCTGATTCTCTCTTCGTTGATTATCAGGCCGATCAGAAAACTTGTAAGCCACATAGAAATAATCCGCGACACCGAAGACAAGACAAAACTTAGCGGCGTAGACATACACATCTCAACCCAGGATGAAATAGCCACCCTTGGCAACACAATCAACGACATGACGCACGGTCTTGTAAAAGCGGCAATGGCCGCCTCGGATCTTTCAATCGGCAAGGAAATACAGAAAAAATTCATCCCGCTGGAACTTGACAGCCACGGCAACAAACAAACCAGCGGCTTTAAGCAAACGCCGAACCTCAACTTCTTCGGCTACTACGAAGGAGCCAAGGGCGTATCGGGAGATTACTTCGACTACAGAGATTTGGACGGCCGCTACTACGCGATTATCAAGTGCGACGTAGCCGGAAAGGGAATCCCTGCCGCGCTTATCATGATTCAGGTGGCGACCATGTTCCTTAACTACTTTAAGCAGTGGAAGCCGAACGCGAAGGGAATGCACATTGAAGAAGTGGTTTACCAGATAAACGACTTTATCGAAACACTGGCGTTCAAGGGGCGCTTTGCCGCCTTTACGCTTTGCCTTTTCGACTCCGAAACAGGAACCGTCCGTTTTTGCAACGCCGGAGACAAAATCGTCCATTTTTACGACGCGTCGGAAGGCAGAATAAAAACCGTCACCCTTCCCGAAACACCGGCCACCGGCGTACTTCCCAACTTTATGATTGAATCAACAGGCGGCTACAGCGTTCAAACGCTGACCATCGACCACGGCGACATCCTTCTGCTCTACACCGACGGTATAGAAGAGGCAAAGCGAAAATTCCGCAACAGCGATTTTAAGGAAATAATCTGCACGGACGGGCCCGCCGACACCCCCCACGAGAATCACCTTTGCGGACAGGCCGATGAGGAAATGAGCCCCGAGCGCGTAGAAGCGGTAATCAACGCGGTAATGGCAAAAGAAATCTACACCCTGAAAAAATTCCACAACCCCGAAGGAGATACGGAACTTCAATTTGATTTTTCATCCTGCGGCGGCAAAGTAGAAGAAGTAATAATGGCGATGGTTTCGGTGGAAAAAATGTTCCGCTGTTACAAAGACCCAAAGGCAGGGCCGGACAACCGCATCCTTGTAGACAAGAAAATCGACGAATTCCTTAAAAACCACTTTTTACAGTACAGGCGCTATTGCTCGCACACGCGGGAATATCCTGAAAATAACGCGTATATGTATTATACTCATGTTAAGGAAGACGAACAGTATGACGATCTGACAATACTGGGAATAAAACGAAAGTAAGGAGAAAAATATGACATTCAGCGAAAGAATGAGGGACCTTCTGGAACAGGGCTGGACAGTGTCCAAGGAACTGGCAATAAAGGCGGGCGCAAAGGCGCAGGACCTTGGCGAAAGAGGCGTTTTAATGATAGAGATAAAACAGCTTGAAAACCAGGCCCAGAAACTTCTAACCCGCATGGGAAACGAAGCCTATATCGCCTTTACCGAACACGATCAGAGTACGATTGAACGCGAAACTGCTGAATTCAAAAACATTTTGGAAGAACTTGCCAAACTGAAAGACGCTATAGAAAAGAAGGAAACCGAGCTTAAAAACCGCAAGCTGTGATCCTCTGCAGTAATGTATGCCTGAAGATTTTTCCGCAATAACTTCTAAGGCTGGCTGCGCAAAGCCCTGTACCCGGGCGCACCGCTCGGGATAAATCCCTCGCGCATTTCTCGTCTTGATAACCTTTACTGTGCGCCACGCTATGA